>Ga0326727_10001437_pt1 | contig 88164 bp, 79 predicted proteins | sample MB2enrmetagenome_FD_207643 | JGI IMG/M metagenome (GOLD analysis project Ga0326727, IMG submission 207643) | Lab enriched peat soil microbial communities from McLean, Ithaca, NY, United States - MB29MY | ecosystem: Environmental > Terrestrial > Soil > Wetlands > Peat | place: USA: New York...
CCGGACTCAAGCCCATCTCCAGTTGCGTCTGCAACAAACAGCGCTCTTCCAAATTCAGATGCGTGTACGACTTCCCCATGCAACATTATCCCTTTCAGGTTTGTTGCACTTGGACTTTGAGCGCAGCATGCTTGATTGGTAAGAGTAAACTCAATTTGTGAACTCAGCCCGGCTTGCCGGACCTTGACCTCGCGGCTTGTATTCCATTTCGTCCTGATCTTTTCATTGGTATTCAACAACGGCCAGAATCTTAGCCATAACCAAGAAAGGGAAGGTACGCATATGGTTACAACCACGAAAAAGTCGTGTATCTGCAGCAAAGATAGAAAGCTCGCAGGATCAGGACGCGTGGAAACACATGCCCGCAGGTCGGGCTGAGTTCACAAAAGGCATATCACAGGTTTTTCTCAAGTTTGATAATCTATGCGGCAATCTTGTCAGCGAGCGGCTTTACTTTCGCACGCCGCTTCCGTGAAGCGACCCAAAGATCCCGTTGCGCCTGCAAGCGCAGCCAGAAATCCGGATCGGTATTGAATGCCTCCGAGATGCGCAGGGCCATATCTGCCGAGATTCCCGCCTTCCCATTCAAAATCCGCGACAATGCGGGCCGGGTGACGCCCAGATGCCGGGCTACTTCGGTTACCGAGTGGCCTTCCATGTAATAGGCAAGCAGCCTTCCGGGATGTGCTGGGTTATACATGCGCATCGATAAATTCCTTTCCCACCACTCTACCGTTTCATGATCGGCCCGATGGCGCCGGGGTTTTCACCCATCCGCGAATCGACGCGGAAGTCCCAGACCGACTCGTTGATCTCCGATGGGGAAACGATCTCGACCAGCGCGTATTCGCCGACGGTAAGGTTGTCGTTGGGCGTAATCTTCAGCCAGTGTTTGCCGGCGACCATCTCCACTTTGGCGGGAATGGTGTTTTCGTCCTGGGTGACTTCGCCCTTCAAACTCACGCGGATGGCGCCCACGATGCGCACGGCGCGGCGCTCGTCCACGCGCACAATGGCGAAGCCCGACTGTGGCGAATGCGCGCCATGCTTGCCGTTGACCGCCTTGGCGCCGCTGGTGTTTACCGTCAAGGCGTGCGTAAGCACCGGCTCGCGCTCGGCTTCCACGCCCAGCGAGACGTAGATCGCAGGATCGTTGACGTGCAGGTGAATGCGCGAGTGCGCGCCTGCGATCTCCAGGCTTTCGCGCTGGGTGGCCAGCGGATTGAGCACGGCAACGCCTTTGCGGCTTTTGCTGTTGGTGGTCAGATCGGTGGGCGTCAACTCCACCAGTTCCGGCGTGCCTTGAAAGGTGTCGAGCACAAAGACGCCCTCCTCGTCGGGCAGTTCCAGACCCGGTGCGACCTCGGGCATGCGCGCCTTTTGTTCCTCACGTTCCTCGGTCTCTTCCTTGTCGATGGCCTCGGCCTCTTTCATCGCCGGCGAAGCGTCTTCGGCCAGGTCGGCATGTTCCTTCTCCCACTTGCGCGTGGCCTCCCAATCGATCAGGTTGGAGGGCATCTCTTCCCAATCGCCGCGCTCCTGCGAGAGGTAGCGCACCCGTTCGCCCACGATCTGGTAATCGCGGACCATCTGGTAGGAGCCGTCTTTCAGGATGAGGCGATGATTTTTTCCCATGCCGGGAAGGTTGGGCTTCAGCGGCAACGGTTTGGAGTTCCGATCGCGGCCGTTTTGCACCGACTGGCCGTCCTGGTCTCCGGAATCGCTTTGCGCACAGGCATTTGTGGCAGCGAGCGCCAGCGCGGCGCAGAAGAACACGAGCAGGAGCCGTCTTTGCGAAAACTGCATCATGGCACAAAGTTTAGACGATAGACCCTGGCTGGCGCCGCTTCCCGATATTGCATTCCGCGCATCTTTCGCCGGAGGGCGAGCGTCTAAAAATCAGGACGGGAACCCGTCTTTCTGTAAAATAAGGGCTAGGGTCGGACCATTGACAGGATTTGAGGCTATTTTCCGCCAGAAACGTGGCGCGGCGAAGTTCTTTTTGCCGGCGATTGCGGTGGTATGCCTTGTCCTGTTGGCGTTGCTGGCCGTGGCGCAAGTGGTCCACGTCCACGCGAACCCGACCGACACCGACCATTGCCAGCTTTGCATCGCGATGCAGACGGCGAGGCCATTTGCCGCTGCCGTGGTTGCCGTTGTGCTGGTGGCGTTGGGCCTTTATTCCATGCCGGCCATGCCGGCCGCGGTTTCTCGCCGAATTCTTTCCAAACTCTTCATTCGTCCTCCTCCTGTCTCCTGTTAAAGCATCTTTTCGTTTCCATGAATACTGTGCGTCCTCTGCTTCAAATTGCAGGCGCACAGCTATCTGTACATCGTGCAATCTGAAACGGACGGATGCATCCCCATAGCTCCAAAGGTGCCGCGATGACAGGTCGCGCGGCAGGTTTCACGGCAGGTTTCACCCAAGGTTCAGGAGATTTTTCCGATGTTGTTTACTTCAGGCTCCATGCAGCGCGTTCTTACCCTGGCGGCAATTTTCTGCGCGGCCCTTTCTTTGCCGGCGCAAAGCGGCAATGCCGGCGCGGTCCGCGGCGCCATCACCGATTCCACCGGAGCGGCGATTCCTAACGCCGCCATTCGTCTTGCGAGCGGCGCAACGGGATTTGCGCGCTCCACGACCTCCGACGCCACCGGCCAGTTCGCCATCGTCAACGTTCCCTTCAACACCTACCGGATTGAGGTCACGGCCAACGGCTTTGCCCACCTCAGCCAGAATGTTGAAGTCCGCTCGGCCGTGGCATCCAGCCTGCAGCTTGTGCTGCAAATTGCCGGAACCAGCCAGACTGTGACCGTGGAAGCCGATAGCAATCTGACCGAGACCGACTCGACCTTCCACACCGACGTGGATCGCGATGAGTTCATCAAAGTGCCGCTGGAGAGCCAGTCTTCGACGCTCAGTTCGCTGGTCACCGAGACCACGCCCGGCGTTTCCGCCGATTCCAACGGCCTCTTCCACGGCCTCGGCGATCATGCCTCGAACTCGTTTTCTGTCGATGGCCAATCGATCACCGATCAGCAGAGCAAGGTCTTCTCCAACCAGATTCCCTCGAACTCGATTCAATCCATCGAAGTCATCAGCGGCGCGCCTCCGGCCGAGTACGGCGGCAAAACCAGTCTGGTGATTGTTGCCACCACGCGCTCCGGTGAGGGCGTAACCACGCCGACGGGAAGCATCAACGCCAGCTACGGCAGCTTTGGCTCGGTCTCGGGCGGCTTCGATCTTTCTTACGGCGGCAAAAGCTGGGGCAACTTCATCGAGGCCGACGGGCTCAACACCGGCCGCTTCCTCGATCCGCCCGAGTTCACCGTCATTCACGACAAAGGGAACGAGGAAAATATCTTCGACCGCGTTGACTATAGCTTTACTCCGGCCGACTCGATTCACTTCGACCTCAACTACAGCCGCTCCTGGTTCCAGACGCCCAACGCCTTCGGCAATCTGAATGTGCAGAATGTCATCGCCGGCGGCGCCAGCGCGAGCCCAACCTTCGGCTACGTGGGCTCGACAAATCAATCCTCGAAGATCGACACCTTCAACATCTCGCCCACCTACACCCGCATCGTCAACAACAACTCGGTTTTCAATCTGGGCGCGTTTGTCCGCAAAGACATTTACGGCTATTACCCCAGCGCCAATCCACTGGCCGACCTGAGCGCGGCCAACTTGCAGACCTCGTCGATTTCGCAGTACCGCACGCTGACCAACGCCGGCCTGCACAGCGATTACTCCTACGCTCACGGCATGCACAATATCAAGGCCGGCGCGCAGTATGGCCAAACTTTTTTGCGCGAGCACGATGCGTTGGGCATCGTCGAGAGCACCTACAACTCGCCCTGCGTCGATGCCGCCACCGGCGATTCGCTCTCTGGCTACTCCGGCACCACGGCCTGCAACGGCACCACGAATATCGCCAACACCAACTATGTCGCAGCGCTCGCGCCTTACGATCTGACCCGCGGTGGCAGCGACTATCTCTATTTTGGCCGCGCCAGCGTCAAAGAGCTGGCCCTCTATGTTGAAGACCAGATCAAGCTGGGCAACTGGAACTTCAACCTGGGCCTGCGCGGCGATCTTTACAACGGCCTCACCAGCGAGCGCCAGGCCGAACCGCGTTTAGGCGCGGCCTACAACGTCAAACGCACGGGCACGGTGGCCAGCGTCTCATACGCGCGCACGCTGGAAACGCCCTTCAACGAGAATCTGGTTCTGTCGAGCGAAGGTTGCGCGAACGCCGTGCTTTCGACGCTGCTCAACTGCTCCTCTGGCGTGGCGACGGCCATGGCTCCCGGCTTCCGCAACGAGTTCCATGCCGGCCTGCAGCAGGCCTTCGGCAAGCGCGCCGTGGTCAGCGGCGAGTACATCTGGAAGTACACGCACAATGCCTTCGACTTCAGCGTGCTGGGCAACACGCCCATCACCTTCCCCATCGATTGGCACAACTCCAAGATTCCCGGTTACGCCCTGCATGCGGAGATCCCGCAGGTTCGCGGCTTCAGCGCCTACTTTGTCGCCTCTTCAGTGGCGGCGCGTTTCATTCCGCCGCAGGTGGCCGGCGCCGGAGCTACCGTGGGCCAAACCGGACTGCCCTTCCGCATCGATCACGACGAAAAATTCAACCAGACTACGCACCTGCAATACACGGTCTCGCGCGATGGCTGGCTTAACGGCCTCTGGGGCGGCTTTAACTGGCGCTTCGATTCCGGACAGGTGGCCGGCTCGGCACCCTGCTACAACACCACCGATCCCAACACCGCCTGTGGAAACAGCTCCACGATGCTCAACGGCCAGCCCGCCGTGATGATGGTCGATAACAACTCGACGCCCACGATCAATCCAGTGACCGGCGCCAACGTCTATCTGCCGCTGACCGCCGACGAAGAGTATCAGGCGGGCTTTGCCTGCAACGGCGTCAAGGCTACGCCGACCCAGGCGCTGCCCTCGGTCTGCCCGGCCTCGGAGTTCACTTCGAGCCTGATCCACATTCCCGCCGCGGGCCTGGCCACCAACGACCACAACCCCTCGCGCATTGCGCCGCGCAGTCTCTTCGATGCCTCCATCGGCAAAAGCAATATCTTCCACAAAGAGCGCTTCAAGACCGATTTCGATCTGACGGCTATCAACCTCACCAACAAGGTCGCGCTCTACAACTTCCTCTCGACCTTCAGCGGCACGCACTACGTCACGCCCCGCGCGCTGACGGCCAAGATTACGGTGAACTTTTAAAAGCGCAGAAAACCAGCCAGTAAAAAGCGGACAGGCCTTAATAGCTTGTCCGCTTTTGCGGTTAGGGAGTTGCAGGATTGGTTCACTTCCTGCCGGTACGCATCGTAGACCTCGTCGCCAAAGCAGGCGAAGACGATCTTCTGGATCGAGTTGCTTGCCGCCAGCTCGGCTAGAGTTTCGCGGACGGCGATCTTTACCGCCTCGGCGATGGGATAGCCATAGATTCCGCAGCTGATGGCGGGAAAGGCCATGGTCGCCAGACCGCGCTCGCGGGCAATGGCAAAGCAGGAGCGGTAGCAGTTGGCCAGCAGTCTGGGTTCATTGTGCTGGCCGCCGTTCCAGACCGGGCCCACCGTGTGAATCACGAACTTGGCCGGCAGCCGGTAACCCTTGGTGATCTTCGCCTCGCCGGTGTTGCAGCCGCCCAACAAGCGGCACTCTTCCACCAACTCCGGCCCTGCCGCGCGATGGATCGCTCCGTCCACGCCTCCGCCACCCAGCAGCGACGAGTTGGCCGCGTTGACGATGGCATCCACCGCCAGCTTGGTGATGTCGGTCTTTAAAACTTCAATTTTTGCCTTCATCGCATGCCTTGCCTTTCTTGTGCATCCTAGCCTTGCCGCTTGCGCGCCGCAAGCTGCCGCGTTGTGGGACTGGGGAATCCGGGCAGCGACGGCATCGCCGCACGCTAGAAAAATTACAAAACACTGAAATCAATCCATTTAATCATAAAAAATTCCGCACAATTCACAGCCCGGCCGGATTTTTCCATTTATTCACACCCGAATCTCTGCCATACTTGATTGTGCCCCCCTTCAACGGCCAACCCACACCATTCAAAAATGAGGTTGCATCGATGTCAGCAAAGTACGTCTTTGTGACAGGCGGAGTCGTGTCCAGTTTAGGTAAAGGACTGGCAGCGGCCTCCATCGGCTGCCTGCTCGAGTGCCGCGGCCTGCGCGTCAATCTGATGAAGTTCGATCCCTACCTGAACGTCGATCCGGGAACCATGTCGCCGTTCCAGCACGGCGAGGTTTTTGTCACCGACGACGGCGCCGAGACCGACCTCGACCTGGGCCACTACGAGCGTTTTACCCACGCGCCGCTCAGCCGCGACAACAACTACACCACCGGCCGCATCTACGAGCAGATCATCCTCAAGGAGCGCCGCGGCGACTACCTGGGCAAGACCGTGCAGGTGATTCCTCACGTCACCAACGAGATCAAGAACGCCATGCGCAAGGTGGCCGCCAACGGCGCCGACGTGACCATCGTCGAGATCGGCGGCACGGTGGGCGATATTGAATCGCTGCCGTTTCTCGAAGCCATCCGCCAGATGCGCCAGGATCTGGGCCGCGAAAACACGGTCTTCGTCCACGTCACGCTGGTGCCCTGGATCGCCGCCGCGCAAGAGCTCAAGACCAAGCCCACGCAGCACTCGGTCAAGGAACTGCTCTCCATCGGCATTCAGGCCGATCTGCTGCTCTGCCGCTCCGAGCGCCAGTTGAGCCACGAGATCAAGCAAAAGATCGCCACCTTCTGCAACGTCGAAGAGAAGGCCGTCATCGGCAACCGTACCGTGCCCTCCATTTACGAGGTGCCGCTCGGCTTTGCCCAGGAGGGCGTCGACGCCCTGGTCCTCAAATATCTGCACATCGACGCTCCCGACGCCAATCTTACCAAGTGGCAGGAGCTGGTCGAGCGCGTCCACAATCCCAAAGACGAGGTTTCGATCGCCATCGTCGGCAAATATGTGGAGTACGAGGATAGCTACAAATCTCTCAAGGAAGCTCTAACCCATGGCGCCATCGCGCAGAACTTGAAGCTCAAGATCAACTGGGTCGAGGCCGAGGGGCTGGAATCCAGTTCGCCCGAGGACCGCGGCTACGAGTCGCAGCTCGAAGGCTACGATGGCATTCTCGTGCCCGGCGGCTTTGGCAAGCGCGGCATCGAGGGGATGCTCAACGCCATCCGCTATGCGCGTGAAAAGAACGTGCCTTACTTCGGCATTTGTCTCGGCATGCAGACCGCCTGCATCGAGTATGCGCGCAACGTTTGTGGCTTGAAAGACGCCAACTCCAGCGAGTTCGATCCTGCCGCCCAGCACCGCATCATCTACAAGCTGCGCGAACTGCTGGGCGTGGAAGAGATGGGTGGCACCATGCGCCTGGGCGCCTGGACCTGCGTGCTGCAAGAAGATACTTTGGCCGCGCATGTCTACGGCGGACAAAAAGAGATCAGCGAGCGCCATCGCCACCGCTACGAATTCAATCGCGAGTACGAAGCGCTCTTGACCGGCGCGGGCCTGCGCATTTCCGGCACTACGCCCGATTCCACTTATGTCGAGATCGTCGAGATTCCCGGCCATCCGTATTTCATCGGCTGCCAGTTCCACCCCGAGTTCAAATCCAAGCCCCTCGAGCCGCACCCGTTGTTCCATGCGTTTATCGAGGCCAGCTACAAGTACCGCGTCAAGCGCGGCGCCGCCGTCACCGGCGCAACTGCAACGCGCTCTGATGCATTGTCGGCCTGAGCGACACGGTTTTCAGAGTGAACTTTTCGGCGAACAGAGTGAACTAATTTGTAGCGCCGCTCTCCAGAGCGGCTGTAGCGCGGGTCTTTTGACCCGCGCTTGCTTTTCGGTGATAAAAAATTGCTCTTACACCAAAATTGGCAACAGCTCAGATTGTGAGGGATCATATCTCTCTCTGATTTCTCTTGCCCAAGCAAGAGCGGTTGCGACAGAAGAAACAGGATTGCGCTGCCTTCGCGGAAAACCATCATAAGTACGTCCGTCGAGTTTGCGCCCTGCGCGCTTCTTAGGAAAACCGCCCCATTGCTTAAAGAAGAATGGAATTCGAGCGTCTGCGCATTGATCACGAATCGGCGTTACCCACTCTCTTTTTAATGGTCGAGCACCGCGCCCACTCTCCCCGCCAACGATCACCCAATGAATTCCGGCAAGTTTCAATCTGCCAAGGTTCTCTAACAGTGGCTCAATCGAAAGAAACTTTACAGCAGCGGGCGTTTCCCTAAGATCGCGTATGCGGGGCAGGCCATATTCTTTGTTCTCAACGCTGACTCCCCACCAAACATGTGGGGCTTCGGCGGCAAACCGAAGCTTTCCATTCAAGAGTTTGGTCATTCTGGGAGAGCGTTTCGTGAGCACTTGATATGTGTGCCAATTGGCTTTCACCATTACATTCGCCACAGCCTCAATATATTCGTCAGGAACTCCTTCATGAAATAAATCGCTCATGGAGTTCACAAAAATCATCTTGGGCGATAGCCAGCGCAATGGCTCAGCCAATTTTTCAGGAACTAATTTTAGGTCGAATCCCTGCTCGTACGGATGCCCAGGCACGCCACGAAATCGTTCTGCAAATGCTTCGGCATAACAATATTTGCACCCGGGGCTTATTTTCGTGCAACCACGCATGGGATTCCATGTCGCATCGGTCCATTCGATTTTCGAGTCCAAGCTCATATTCACCTCATTGGCAGGAAAGATTCGTTATCGTAGCCAAGTCCTTGTGCGCTCAGTCTCACATGGATATGATATACCACGAGTTTCGCTTTTGCTTCGCTCGGTTTTGAACATCTCATCAGGAGTTCTTCATGACTCAACAGATTATGTTTGGGGGGAATTGGACTCAACAGAAATTAACGATCTTGAGCAAGTATCTTCGGGCCTATCGAAAGATTTTTGAAAAGAATGAACGAGCTCGATACTTCGAGATAACCTATGTCGATGCTTTTGCTGGTACTGGTGTAATACCACGGCCTGAATTGGAAGACACATTGCCTGGGCTTATTCCAGAACTCGTAGAGGCTGAAGAAGGATTTCGAAAGGGCAGTGTTCGGCGAGCTCTTGAAGTTGATCCGCCATTTCATCAGTATGTTTTTATCGAATGTGATCAAGCTAAATGTGAGGAGTTATCCGCCATTCGCGACGAATTCATCAATAAAAAAATCTGCATCATAAATGGCGATGCTAATGCGGAACTTTTGAAATGGTGTGCGCAAATGGATGCGAAACATCAACGTGCCGTTATATTCCTTGACCCATTTGGCGCTGCCGTTGAATGGAAAGTGATTGAAGCCATTGCAAATACAAGAGCGGTGGACTTGTGGATTCTCTTTCCATACGGAGCAGTCAATCGTATGCTGACGAGAGACAAAAGGCCATCTGACAGCTGGTGCGACAAACTAACGCGGATTTTTGGTACAGCGGAATGGGAAAGCCGTTTTTATTCATCAAATACTACTGTTTCAATATTCGATCAGGATCAGGAGATTGAACAGGTTTACAAAACTGCCGATAGGAACGCGGTTATTCAATTTTTTACTGAGCGGCTAAAGACAGTATTTACCGAAGTTGCTAAGCCGGGGCTCCTATTCAATTCTAAAAACTTGTTGTTTGTACTCTTTTTTGCGGCCAGTAACAAAACCGGCGGAAAAATAGCGAATGATCTCTTGCGAGATATTGCAATTGACCTCCTATGAGCCCCAGATGCATTTAATTCGGCCTTTCACGGCGTCACAATCTTCTCCGCCAGATCCGGCGCGCCCGCACTCCTAGATCCATGCCTAAGGCAGAGTGATGCGCGTACGACTCGCATCGAAAACTTACTCCTGCTGCCGCCGCTGGCCCTGCAGCCGGATCGAAACATGGACCAGCGAGAGGGCGGCGGGTGTGACGCCGGGGATGCGGCTGGCCTGGCCGAGAGTCTGGGGACGGACGCGCTCGAGTTTTTCCCGCATCTCGCGCGACAGGCCGCTGATCGAACCGTAGTCGAGCCAGCCGGGAATCGCGACCGACTCGGCGGCCTTAAGCCGGGCGATGGATCTTTTCTGCTGCTCGATGTAGCCGGCGAATTTGATCTCGGTTTCGACGGCGCGGGCTTCGTTGCGGCGCGCGCCGCGCAGGATGGCGGGATCGATGTCTGGCGATGCCGGAGAAAGAGCTTCCGCAGAGGCGGAAGACGCTTCTGAAGCAATTCTTTCGGTGAGGCAAGAAGTGTCAGGGCACGGCTTGAGCCCTGCCGCGCGCATCTGCAAATCCTCTTGGCCTTCAGATCCTGAGGGAAGTTCTCCATCGATCCAGGAGCACATCTCGCCGGTGGTTGTGGAAGAAGCAACCGCAGCTCCTTCGACTCCCTCTTGCGGCGCAAGAGGCCGCTCAGGATGACAAACAGGGAAAGCGGAGTCACTTGCCGGCTGCACGAAAGTTGGCGCACGATGCTCTGCCCGGTCGAGCGTCGTGGCGAACTCGGCCAACAGCGGGTCGGCGAGGAGCTGGCCGTCGAGCGCGGCGAGAACGGTTTCGATTTTGACTTCAGGCCGCTTGAGCAGTTGCGCCCAGGTGAGGCCGGCGGTGGCCGGCTGCGCGGCCAGGCCCACGCGCGCGAGCTTTTCGGCATCGACTTTGCCGCTAGAGAGTAGCGCGGCCAGCGCCTCCATGCGGGCCTGTTTTAGCTGGTAGGCGGCCCAGGTTTCATCGTCGACCAGACCGAGCTGGCGGCCATAGGGCGTCAGGCGGCGGTCGGCGTTATCGATGCGCAGATGCAGGCGGAACTCGGCCCGCGAGGTGAACATGCGATAGGGTTCGTTGGTGCCCTTCGAGATCAGGTCGTCGATGAGAATACCGGTGTAGGCCTCGCTGCGGTCGAGGGTGAACGGCGGCTGATTCTTGAGCCAGAGCGCGGCGTTGATGCCGGCCATGATGCCCTGGCAGGCGGCTTCTTCGTAGCCGCTGGTGCCGTTGATCTGCCCGGCAAGATACAAGCCGTCGATGGATTTTACTTTGAGCGAGCGGTCGAGTTCGGTGGGATCGACCGAATCGTATTCGATGGCATAGCCGGGGCGCAGCATCTCGGCCTGATCGAGGCCGGGGATGGAATGCACGATCTGCCACTGCACTTCCATGGGCAGCGAGGTGCTCATGCCGTTGACGTACACCTCGTGGGTGTTGAGCCCTTCGGGTTCGAGGAAGAACTGATGCTGGGTCTTGTCGGGGAACTTGACGATCTTGTCTTCGATCGACGGGCAATAGCGCGGCCCGATGCCCTGAATGCGCCCCGAGTACATGGCCGAGCGGTGCACGTTTTCGCGGATGATGCGCAGCGTCTCTGGCGTGGTGAGCGCGATGTGGCAGCTGATCTGCGGCTGCAAGATGCGTTTGGTGCGGAAGCTGAAGGGTGTGGGGTTCTGGTCGCCGGGCTGCTCTTCGAAGGCTTCCCAGCGGATGGTGCGGCCATCGAGCCGCGGCGGCGTACCGGTTTTGAGGCGAACCACGCGCAGGCCCAGCGCGCGCAGCGCTTCGCCGAGCAACTCGCTGGCGGCCTCGCCGGAGCGGCCGGCTGGATAGCGCTCCTCGCCACAATGGATCAGGCCATTGAGAAAGGTGCCAGTGGTGATGATGGTGGCTCCGGCGAGAAGACGCCGGCCGTCGCGAAGATTGAGGCCGACTACTCGGCGGGTGGATTTCGCGCCATCCGAGTTCCCCTCCCTGGTTTCAAAAGCGAGACCAGGGGCACCCGTTTCTCTAGTTCCCTCGATCCCTTGATCCCTCGTTCCCTGGCCTCTTGTTCCCTCGTTCTCTTGGTCCCTCGGTCCCTGATCCCTGACCCCTGGTCCCTGGTCCCTAGTTGCTGTCTCTTCTTCGACAATCAGGCTGACCGCCTCGGCCTGGCGGATATGCAGGCCGGGTTGGGATTCGAGGAGCTGGCGCATGTGGACGCGGTAGAGCTGTTTATCGCACTGAGCGCGGGGGCTCCATACCGCCGGGCCGCGCGAGGAGTTCAACAAGCGGAATTGGATGCCGACCGCGTCGGTGACCTGGCCCATGACGCCGCCCAGCGCGTCGATCTCGCGAACCAAATGGCCCTTGGCCACGCCGCCCACGGCTGGGTTGCAGCTCATCTGGGCGATCAGGTCCAGATTCATGGTGACGAGCGCCGTGCGCAGGCCCATGCGCGCCGCCGCCATGGCCGCTTCGCAGCCAGCATGACCGGCGCCAACTACCGCAACATCGTATTGTTCCGTAAAGGACATCCAGCTTTATTGTACGGAGAGCGCGCCGGACGCATTTCTGTTTTGCCGGAGCGAATAAGATGAACGGCCGTAGATGCCAATGCGTCTTCTAAGCTTCCTTGGTCATTCGGAGTAGATCTTTCTGCCGCGGTGTTGCAGCAACTCTGTGAAAATCCTCTGAAAACGGAGGTTTCCGCGGCCGGGCATGTGTATGATTTTCTTTGGCTTCTGCCGGTTGAAACCGGGCAGAACGCCGGGTGGAGAAAGTCGCTACGGGTTATTGACAACGCTTTCGTTGCCGTCCTATCGTGTGAAGGTTTTGGGGGAAAGGAAGGATTTTGCAATGGTTGCATACTTTCAGCTTCAGCCTGCTGAAGCAGAGCTGCAGGAATTGGCAGAGCAGTATTGGAAGCATTCCAGCGAAAAACAGCAGGAACTGGAAAAAGCGGCCTTCGAGGCCGGCGAGGCGATTCGCAACGGGGAATACACGCTGGCAAATGTCGAGGCGATTGTGCGCTGGAAGTCGGAGCGGGCGGTGCAGTACCTGATCGGCAACAGCAACGAGAAGATCAAGCGCGCGTTGACGGTGGCCGCGGCGCCGGAATCGACAACCGAGGACGCGGTCAAGGCGCTGACCGAGTTGCACGGCGTGGATATTGCCGTGGCTTCGGCGATTCTGGCGGCGATTTTTCCGGAGCGTTATACGGCGCTCGACTACCGCGTGCTGCAAGCCCTGGGCCACGCTCCGCACGACTTGAAGTTTTACGAAGAGTACCTGGATTTTTGTAAACGACTGGCGGAGAGCAACATTGTGAGCACGCAGGCCGGGCTGCCCGGCGCCGCCCCGTTGCGGACACTGAGCCGCGCGCTTTCTCAGTGGTCGCTGAGCCACGGCGAATAACCGCGGCCCGCTTTGCGGAATCGAGCTAGATGGCCGCCGGCTTTATGCTGGCGGCCAGCCGCAGAAGAGTACGCGGCGGCCAGCGTAGAATCTCTTTCGTGAGCCATTCTTTTGAAATCGGTCCGGTCGCCGTGGGCGCGGGCCAACTCTTTCTTATCGCCGGCCCCTGCGTCATTGAATCCGAGACGCACGCCCGCTCGATGGCCGAGGCCATTCAGCGCATCGCCGCCGATCTTGGCATTCCCTACATCTTCAAAGCCAGCTACGACAAGGCCAACCGCACCAGCGTAAAAAGCTTTCGCGGGCCGGGCTTGCAAGAAGGCGTGCGTATTCTTGGCGCAATCGCCCGCGCTACCGGGCTGCCCGTGCTCACCGACGTGCACGAGGCCGAACAGTGCGAAGCCGCCGCCGAGGCCGCCGATGTGCTGCAGATTCCCGCCTTTCTTTGCCGGCAGACCGATCTGCTGGTGGCCGCCGGCAAGACCGGCCGCGCCGTCAATATCAAGAAAGGCCAGTTTGTTGCGCCGTGGGATATGGAGCACGGCATCGAAAAGGTTCGCTCCACGGGCAATGAGCGCGTTTTTCTCACCGAGCGCGGCGCATCGTTCGGCTATAACAATCTGGTGGTCGATTTCCGTTCGCCGGCCATCATGCGCAAGCTGGCGCCGGTGGTCTTCGATGGCACGCACTCGGTGCAACAGCCCTCGGCGGCTGGTGGCGTGAGCGGCGGCCAGCCGGAGTTTATTCCGCTGCTGGCGCGCGCCGCCGTCGCTGCCGGCATCGACGGACTTTTTCTTGAAGTCCACGACGACCCGGCCAACGCCAAATCCGACGGCGCCAATGCTCTCGATTTGAAGCTGCTCAAACCGCTGCTGGAGACGCTGCTAGCAATTCATGCGGCGGCGCGCTGAGGCTTCATCGTTCCTCGCACGGCGTCGCTGTAGTCGTTTTTCCGTCGAGCACAAAGCATGAGATGCCTTCGATGTCGGTGCGCCGGGTGCGCACATGCGCCTGTTGTAATTCTTCGAGCACCTCTTCGCGGGGATGGCCGTAGCGGTTGTGCAATCCGCAGGAGATCACCGCCCACTGGGGCGCGACGCGCGCCAAAAACTCAGGCCGCGTGGAAGTGACGCTGCCGTGGTGGCCGACCTTGAGCAGCGTGCTCTTGAGATTGGGCTCGGCGAGCATGGCCTCTTCGATGGGCGCTTCGGCGTCGCCCTCAAGCAGCACCGAGGTCGCGCCGTAGCTCATATGCAGCACCAGCGAATCGTTGTTGGTGGGCTCGATGCCGGGCTGGTAATCGCGGAAGGGCGCCAGTACATCGACCTGCGTGTCGCCAAAAGAAAAACCGTCGCCGGCGCGGAAGCCGCGCACGCGCACGCCAAGCTCCGCGGCTTCGTTGAGCAGTGCGTTGTAGGCGGCGAAGTGCGGGTTGTTGCCCACCCACAATTCATCGGGATGAAAGTTGCGCAGGATGGCCGGTAGTCCGCCCATGTGGTCGGAGTGGGCATGGCTGAGCGCTACCGCGTCCAGGTGGCGGATGCCGCGCGCCCACAGCGCCGGCGAAACCACCTCTTCGCCGATGTCGTAATCTTGCGCCGCCTGATGCGGGCCGCCGCCAAAACCGCCGCCATCGATCAACAGAGTTTTTCCGTCGGGTGTGATGATGAGCAACGAGTCGCCCTGGCCCACGTCGATCGCTTCCATCAGCATGGCCCCTTGCGGCCGCTCGACTTTGCGCGGAGCTACGGCGGCTAATGCAGCCAGCGCAATCGCCATCCATGCGGCCCGCCGCGGCCAGCGTTGTTGCGCGATCCATCCATGCCAGGCCAGCGCGATGGCGGCTCCGAGTAACACGCAGAAGACCACAGGTTGCCAGGGCAGCGGCGTGGAAATGCGGAAATCGCCCATCGTGGATGAACCGAAGAAATGCACGAGGCCGACGCCGGCGTGCAACACCACGGCGACCGCCATGGCCGGAAGCACGGCCGCGGGTGGCCACGCGGCAAGCAGAATCAGCGTGATCAGCGCGGCCGGCATCAGCACCGCCAGCAGCGGCAAGATGAGCAGATTTACCGGCAAGGCGAAGAGCGTGATGCGATGAAAGTAGATAGCCATGGGCAGGCTCATCGCCAGCTCCACCACGCAGGAGACGATCACGAGTTCGCAAACACGGAGGGTTGCGCGCACGCACCAGGGAAAGATGCGCCAGGCAAGCGAGCGATGGGCCACGGTCTGCAATCTTTCCGCGATCATCCGCAGCGCCACGCGGTAGCTGGCCAGCCGGGGTGAAAGTTTGCTGTCGATGGCCACCAGTTTCAGATCGCGCGCCGCGCTCAGATACGGATGCAGCGTGGCCCCCAGCAGCGGCGCGGCCACGCCGGCGATGGCGACCACGGCCAGCAACGTCATCTGCAAACTGGAATCGAAGAGGCTGCGCGGGCTGGCGGCGAGCAGGCACAGTGCGGCGAAACCGATGGTGTTCAGCGGATTACGTTCGCGATAGATCAGCCGGCCCAGCAGATAGAGCGTGACCATCCACAGCGAGCGTTGAACCGGCGTGGCGAAGCCGGTGAAGAGCGCGTAGGCGAACGAGACCGCGATGGTTGCCAGCGTGCCGGCCACGCGCGGCAAACGCAGACGGCGCGTGAGCCAGAAGATGCAACCGGCCACGATAGCCAGGTGAAAGCCCGAGACCACCAGCATGTGAAAGGAGCCGGTGCGCTCGAAGCCCACGCGGAGCGAGTGCGTCAGATAGGTGCGGTCGCCGGCCACCATCGCGGCCAGCATGATGGCATCGTCGTCACTGAGGCGCAGCGGCGCGGGCAGCGCGCGCATGGCCGCGGGCAACGCCAGCAGCCGCGCCGTTGTTGCGTGTTGCAGTTCGCTCAGAAGGCAGCCGGGCAGCAGTTCGCGCGACGGCCCGAGCCGTTCGATACGGTCGATCGAAACCACCGCCGTCGAGGTGATGCCCTGTTCGGCCAGATAGTCGGCGCGGCTCCAGACGCCGGGATCGTGAAAGACCTCCGGAGGCAACATGCGCGCGACGGCGCGAATCCGCTCGCCGCAGCGAAGAGCCGCGATGGAACTCGCTTGTGGCCAACGCACGGTCAGCCGCACGCCGCCCGCGACAGCCGTTTGCGCATCGCTCGTGTCGGTGACCGCTTCCACGCTGGTCAGGCGCAGATCCACGCGCTGCGCGGGCGCGGCGGTTGTGGGTTCGCCGATATTCTGTTCGGTTTGGTTGCGCACCGGGCCGGTGCCCACGACAGTTCCTTCAACGGTGCGCAGCAACCCGTCGGAGAGCGCGCGCAGCGTGGACGAGGGGGCCGGGTGCGGTTCTATCTCCGCTGACCATGCGCCGAGCAGCAGCCACAACACGGCCAACGGAAGCCAGGCGATGCGCAGCGCGCGCAGCGCGGCCAGGCAGCACAAACATGCAACAGGCGCCAGCGCCAGCAAAACCAGCGAGGGCCGCAGCCAGATCCAATGAGCGACGGCAATGCCCACCGCGAAGAGCCAGGCCGCATGAAACAGCGGCACGCCGCTCCTGCCGGGCGATTGCTGCGCGGAGGTGGGGGAACCTGTTTGCATCGCGCCAACCGATTTTTCTGCCGGTACAAGCCTATCAGGAAGCCAGCGCGGCGGCGCGGCAAAAATGAAGACGAACTTCGATGGGCCGGTTCATTGGCCCGCTACTGCTTGTTTTCGCCGCGCATTGTTTTTGGAAAAATCAATCCGCAATCACAGACAGTGATCCACACCAGATGAGATCGATTTTTTTGCAGTTTGCCTGGCCCCTGAAAGACAGTTTTCGCAGGGGCCAGTATGGCGCACGGTCATCGCTGGAAGAGATCAATCGGTTGGGTGAAATCGGTAACGCGAATGTGCCTGGCCAGCGTGGGATGCTGGCGTTCCAGAGCCCGATACATCTCCCAGGCCACGCGGCGATAGCTGAAGTGGCCGGCCGGGGCGCTGCGCAACTCCTCGATGTATTGGGCTTCGGCAAAATCCATCTTGAACAGAGTGCGGACGCGCGTGGCCAGCGGCAGCAGATATTGCGCCGACGCGGCGGCCTCGGGCGCGGAGCTTGCGGCAATCCGAGCGGCGGCCTGGTGAGCGGATTCGACGACCTCGCGGAACTCGTCCAGAACGCCGGCTTCGGCCAAAATATCAATCCCGGCGGGCAGGTCGGCCGAGCCCGGTGTTTCATAGCCTTGCTGCCAAGTGAATCCCTGGATGATCTGCGTACAGCGGCGATGGCGATGCAGATCGCGGAAGCCGCCAATATCCATCAAGATGTCGAAGCGCAGCGCGGCGCCGGCGTGGAAGGCGCGCAGCGCCTCGTCGTGCGAGCCGCGATGCTTGAGGCCCAGCTCGACAATCTCTGCAACCTGCGCGGCGGGTAGCCCGGCCACAAAATCGCGAATCTGCCGGTAAGAGCGGTCGCTGGCCGAATAGAGCAACGTGGCGGCGATTTCGACTTCGAGGGATTCGCTGCGCTCCACCAGATCCACCACTGCGTTGGGCGGGTTTTCGGACGGAAGATGAGCGAGAAGCTCGGCGGCAACCCGCGCCAACTCGGCCTGCGATTGCATGAGGTAGGCGTTGGGCTGGGTATATTTGACCAGCGTGGGCGCGGTGGCCACCTCGCGGGTGAAGAGGGCGGCGGCTTCGGCGGCAAGGGTTCCCTTGGGGGCTAAAGCCTCCTCGCTATTTTCCGCGCTGACGGCACGACTGAAGTTGTGACCTGACACTTCTTGCCTCTCCGCAAGATTTTCTCCGCGACCTGCAAGCGTGTTCCCTGAGAGTTCCAACTCTTCGGTGGCCCGATCTCCAGGGCCAGCGAACTGTGCTTCCTTGGCTGCGAGTTTTTCGACAAAGGCTTTGGCGTTTTGCGCGTTGAGGTTCCAGGCCGGGCCGGCGGCCGCCTCGCGCAGCTTTTCGCCCAGCAGGCGAATCTCGGCGGCGGGGTGAGCTAGCAACCGCGAGATCTGACCTTCCAGGGTGCGGGCGCTTACGATTTGTCCCAGCGAGGTGTTGGTGGCTAGCGGCAGCAGATAGCGGGCCACATCGAAGGCGCGGGCGCGCAGGGTGCGTTCGTAGGCCTCGGGCTTGAGTGTTTCGGGGCGTGCAATACGTGTACGTAGCAACTCGAAGACCGCGGCCGAGACGCGCTGGTAGCTGGCAAAGAGCTGCTCGACAGTCTGCGCATAGAGCTCTGCCGAAGCGGTATCGGCTCCAAAATCAGGAAGATACCAGCCGGATTCGAGAAAATTCTGGTAGCGGGTAGAGCGCTCCTGGCCGTCCCAGCGGGCTTCATCCACCAGAACGATGGCCGCCAGCAGGCTGAGCCGCTCGACGGCAAAGGCGATATGGGCCAGATCGGCGATGGAGCGGTGACCGTATTGAAAATAAAAGGTGTTGAGGAACTGGCTGGCGCGCTGCGCGCCGATTTCAGCCAGTGATTGGCGCATCGACAGAGCCGAGCGGGAGTACTTGGCCAAAGCGTAGGCCAGCACCTCGGGATCGGCGCCATGGACGGCGAAGACCTCGGTCTGGTTGCGGGCGGCGGGAGAGGGTGTGGTTGAACTGGACATAAAGATCGTCTAGCGGACAGAATACGGCATGAGGCGTGCCGGGAGCGGGAAACCGTTCCATGGCTGAGTCCGGCACGGGCAATTCTCCTTGCGGCGCGCGGTTTTCGGCGGATAATAGTTTAGGTTTGTTTTGCGCAAAATCGGGCGTACACGAGCAGGGGAATCTCAAACAAGGCCAGCCGGCGGCAGACCGGCCGCCGGTGCGGTAAAGGAAAGGGCATGCGGGAGTTTCTGGTGCGCACATCGCACAAGCCACGTCCATTGCCGGCGGGGCGCTGGGCGCTCACGCAGCGTTGGAACGATCTGTTGTATGTGCATTGGCCGGTCCCGGCACGGGCCATTGAGGCGCTGTTGCCCGACTGGCTGGAGGCGGATCTCTACCAGGGCTCGGCATGGCTGGGTGCGGTGCCCTTCTGGCTAGACCGCATCAAGATTCGCGGCGTGCCGCTGATCGCGGGACTGCGTGGCTTTCCCGACCTCACGCTGCGCACCTACGTGCGCGACCGGTTCACGGGAAGCGCGGGCATTCATTGCTTCTCCATCGATTGCAGCAACATGTTTTCCGTGCTGGCGGCGCGGCTGGTCTATCGCCTGCCCTACAACCTGGCCGAGATGTATCTTGAGCCGCGCGGGGAGCGGGAGTTCGCCTTTTACAGCCGCAGACGTTTGACCCGTCCGCAGGTGATCTTCAAGGTTCGCTACAGGGGACTGGGCCCGAATGCCCGCCAGGTCGAAGTCCGGCCGGGCAGCTTCGAGTCCTTCATCACCGAGCGGAGTTGTCTATTCAGCACCAACCGGGCCGGCGAGCCGATTCGCGCCAACCTGCATTACGTGCCCTGGCCGCTGGAAGACGCCGAAGCCGAGATCGAACGCAACGATCTGGGCAAGGCGGCAGGAATCTCCCTGCCCAAGATGGACCCCGTGCTGCACTACTCGCGCCGTCTGGCGGTTTACGTCTGGCCGACCGAGTTGGTGCGCCCGGTGCTGGCCCCGCAGCCGCTTCCGGTGGTGGCCACGCCGTCGTAAAACAGGCATCAGGGGTCGGGGAACAGATAAGAGCGCTGCCCTGTTGAGCAAGCGCTCTTAAACTGAGTCGATTTTGGCTCTTATCTGCGCGATTCGACTAATTCAGTTCAACCGCAAAGATATACGTCGGGCCAAGTATGTTTGAGGTAAAGATTACGTATTTGTTATCGGGGCTGATGCGGATATTCGGCTCCAGTTTTGTGTAATCGTTTTTGAGCATATTCGCAATAGTCACCCGGCGGAACCATCCAACATACTTGGCATCCGAGTATGTATGGGCCATTTCATTGTCGAAGTTAAACAGGCTGTGGTATTCCGGATCGGCCTCGATCTTCTTGTCCACGAGTACAGGATAGAGGATTTCAATCGATTGCTTATTATTGCGAGCCGCCCCTTCCTGTGCCGACGAAGCGCGATGAACGCCGCCTGAGTGACGTCCGGAACCGACAAAGAAGGCGTCTCCGGCGGCTACATTGTAGGAAATAGAAACTTCATCCTTATCCATCTTGAACAGGCGGCGTTTTCCTGTGGCCACGTCGTAGCCCACCATGGCGAATTCCTTATCGCGAGGTTTCTGCCACTCGTACCAGATCGTCTTACCATCCTGGCTCCAGAACTCCCTGGTCGCGCTCTCTTCCTTGTTGGTGCGTTGATGGATCAATTGGTTTTGCGAGCCATCGGAGCGGATCGTCCAGATGCGATCGCTCTCGTAATACATGCCCTCGTGCGTATACATGATGAGAGCCGGGTCGGTCGGTGAAAATTGCGCATAGCCGATCCAATCCGTAGCGCTCAAGATGGTATTAACCTTGCCGGTCTGCAGGTCAACCGTAAACAAATCTTCTGGAACATTAGCGGCAGCGCGCATCTTCATTGCCCGTTCCTTGAGATCGTCGCCGGTAATTTTCACATTTGGGTCTGCTTCCTGTTCCTTTTTAACTTCCGTAGAAGCTTGTTGGTGAAAGCTCTGATAACTAGTACCGTCCCCTTCGATGTTATCTCCAACGAGCAACGTCTCGTCTGAATTGACCGACATGACATTGGCGCGTAGTGGAAGATTGGCGAGCTTTGTAGTTACGCCAGTATCGATGTTGACCGCATAAAGAATATCGACCGTATCAAGTTTAATATTGGCTCCGCGAGTAAAGAAAACCCGGCGAGTCCGGGTGCCAACGGCAAGAGACTCAATAGAGCCACGCGCGATGATCCTGGTTTTCAGCGTGGCTAGGTTCAAAACCCCAATGCCATTTTTCGTACGATAAATCATATCCTTACCATCGGGCGTAAAGGCGCTGCGAGGAGAATCGAGTGCCTTCGATCCGGGGTCATTGGTCAGGCGGATCACTTGGTACCCATTATCCGCGTCAGTCCAACTAGAAGGGATGATTGTTTTTTCGGAGGATTGATCGTCGCTGGGCGTCTGCCCCATGAAGACTGCCGGAGAGGCCAACAGCAGGCAAATGGCAATCACTGCATATAGGCCATTCACGTATAAATTTTCAACTGAAAATCCCCTTGAAGCAATCAGCCGGCAATTCATCTTTTGCATTCTCATGGTTTCTCCTTAGTAGCGACATGCAACTCGCCATTTTGAACTCCATCGAGCAACGCCTTGAATTGCGTTGCACTTTTAAATCCGGAATAGAGTTCTCCATTGATGAAAACCGCCGGCGTTCCCCTGACGCCCAGCTTCTGGCCTAAGTCAACGTCTTTTTTGATGGGCCCCATAGCGAGATCGTTATCGATGCAGAATTTGTACTGCGCTTGATCGATTACAGCGTCGGCAGCGACAAACTGGGCCACTTTGTCCCCAAGATTCTCTTTATTAAGTTGTGCCTGGTTCTCAAAAAGGAAGTCGTGAATCTTCCAGAACTCACTCGGCTTCTGCAACGTAACGCACTCTGCCATCACCGCCGCATTCATCGCCCAGGGGTGCATCGGAAGCGGATCGTTCTTAAAGATAAAGTGAACGCGATCTCCCTCCGCAGGCAAAACCTCTTTTCGCAATACATCGGCCATCCGTTTGCAAAACGGACATTGGAAATCCGCGAATTCGACGACTGTAATCGTTGCATTTTTATTGCCAAGTTCAGGCGAAGAGCCGGCAAGAAGCACCTTGTTGGTTTGCTCCTTGGCCGCTACCGCCTCGGCCGCCGGATCGGTACGAACGTCGTATAGGGTTGGCGACAAATAGTTACCGTCCGGACTGAGGTAGACTTCAATTTCGCGCTTTGGACTTGAAGATTCGTACTTAAAATGCCAGAAACAAGCGTCGTTGGCTTGTTTCGATTCAGTCAAGGTAACATTTGCCGCTGACGGCAACTTGTAGCGAGCTATTACGTAGCTTTCCACTTGTTGCCGCTTCACATCGCTAGGAGCAGTGCAGTTTTGGGCATACACACGCAGCGATCCGAATACAAACCCCATAATTGCAAAAAGGATGCAACTGACCCTGAATAAATGCTTCTTGTAACTCAAAATTCCTCCGCGTATCTCTTTTGACAATGAAGTTGTGGATATTGATTTTTCTGAACACCATGGGCAATCCGAGCAAGTCCAGACTCAGGAGTAGCCCCCACGCTTTAAAAAGTCTCAATCTTCATCGGCTTTGGTATCACAATTACCATCTGTACACTCGTCACATTCGCCATCACAATAACATGGATCATCATTGCAATCACAGTAGTTGTACCCATCGCACAAAGAAGAATCGTCGCACGCGTCACTACAGCCGCATGTTCCCCCCATGCAAACCTTACCACCTGGGCAATCAGCGTCACTTGAGCATGTGCCGTCGCAGTTAGTGCCGCATGCATCACAGCTGTAGCCAGTGCACAAGTTTGAGTCATCGCAACTGTTAGAGCATCTACATATACCCGCACTGCATTCTAGCCCGCCGCCGCAGCCTGTATCAGGAGTGCAGGGTACTGTTCCGTTTACAAAGTTCATATCGCAACTAGTTAAGCTTGCCGATGACGGATTGTTGCCGCTAGAATCGCCTTGATTGTACATCAGTGAGCTAGCAGCATTGCAGTTATTACCGCTACAATCAGCAAGTCCTAGAACTGCATGGCCGAGTATTTCATGTTTTGCGATTTCAGGGAAATTCGCTGCTATATAATTGGGATCTTCTAGTATATATACAATGGCACCGGTGCTAATACCCGCATTGGTGCCCGTTGTTGCACCTTGCGGTTTTACGCATGCGATAGCTGCAGTATTAACAGATAGCTGAGTATTACATGCTGACTGAAATGTGTCATCATCTACCGCTAACACCGTAATGACGGGTTGATTAATTGTTCCAGACGTTGCAGCGGCGGTAGATGGAAGTATCTCCACACCGGATAGAGATATATTTGTATTTTGCAATTGACTTACGGCGGTTACAGCACTTGTAGCCGCATTTATATCTGCGGCATCAAATGGTATCGACGTGGTACTGATAAGCTGCACTGATACTTTTGCGCCTGTATCCCGTGAAATGCCCTGATCGGCCACGGATACGAACGGCCCCGTCACGCTGCTAGGCAAGATTTGAATTGAAGAATAGGCCGGGCAATTGCTTTGACCAAGGCACGCAGGACAACCAACGGAGAAAAACAGATAAGCAATAGCGCGCAAAACCTGAATATTAGCAGCCTTTTGTATGCGACAAATGTTGCAGACGTCTATTCTCATTATCTGCCCGCACCTTTCTGAGATGCTTCTGAAGCTAAACTTACACGAATTGCCTCTATGGCGTCTTCTACTGGCATATGAGCAAGCTTTGATACCCCTTTGTCAGTTTTCATGTTTTCGATAATCCCATTGGGATATAACAGGCCATCTCTTATCTCCCAGCAGGTAAAAATGACGAATGTTTTCGTCGCGGAAAGTGGACTTACTAACAAAAGGTATTGTCGTCCGGGAAGTAAATCATAGTTGCTAGGATAAAGAGGGGTGGAAGCAATATGTCCATCTGCTAACATCACTCGACCGCCTGGAAAATCCACATCGAAAGTACTGCCCACAGTCAATCGTGATGAGTCTGGCTTGTGAATGATTGTGGCTACCTGAAAGCGCATCTCGGAATACACGTGGACGTCGTCAGGAGTTGATGAAGTTGCAAGCTTTACAGGAAGAAGGAGTGATTTGACTGATGTCGCAATAACCCAAAGAGCACCCGGGCGCGGAAGGCGCGGTATTTCAGGCACTGTATATGGATCGTCCACGGCAATGTGCATCTGGGATCCAGATGCTTCAATTCCTCGCAGGTCTACGAGGAAACGTGCCATATATGCATCTCGTCTGGTACGTTCGCTAGAGGAGATGTCGTCCTTCTGTATGCGAATGTCGCGTCCCTCAAGACGCCAATGCGTAGACAATTCCTGACCACCTGACGAGTTAGCTGTCGAGGAGGATTGGGCAAATATAACTGACGAAAAACATAATATCGCCACAAAGACAACACCTGCTACATGTTTCATTACACACCCCACCAATGTACTGGTTAAAAATTGTTGATAGTGATGGAACGCGGCTACCGATTCTTACAACTCAACGATACACAATGATGTATACCAAGTAATTAACTAAGTTTTCTTATTAACCGTTAACTATACGGCTCGCGGCCTCTGCCTCATAGCAAATGATTCTTAGTTTGTACTCGATGACTACAGGCACAATAAAATAAGCAACTATATTGAGTCAAATTCCTGTAATGGCAGGTGACATTGAGGTGCCCATCCAAAAGAGGGGTACCTCCTGAATAAACATGGGATAACGAAAGCTTGCCTAGGTTCAGGCCAAGCGGTTTGCCCGGCAGCCGCCCACGCGCATTTATAATCGGGCGAGGTAAGCCGCGGAAGCTTCCGCGCAGAGGTTGAAGGAAAACATGGCAGATTTGCAAGGAAGAATCGCGCTGGTCACCGGCGCGGCGCAGGGAATTGGCCGGGCCATCATCGAGGAGCTGGCCGCAGCCGGAGCCGTGCCGGTTCTGGCCGACGTTAACGAGGCCAAGCTGGCCGAAACCGTTGCCGAACTGAAGGGCCAGGGTATTGATGCCACGGCCTTTACGGTCAACGTGTCGAGCCCGGAATCGATCGAGGCCGGCGCCAAGGCGATCATCGAGAAGTTTGGCAAGGTCGAGATTCTGGTCAACAACGCCGGCATCACGCGCGACAATCTGATGTTGCGCATGAAGCAGGCCGAATGGGATCTGGTGCTGAACATCAACCTGACGGGCGCGTTTTTGATGACGCAGGCGTTACTGAGCCCGATGCTGAAAAACCGCTGGGGCCGGATCGTGAACATCGCCAGCGTGGTGGGCCGGGCCGGACAGGCCGGACAGGTCAACTACTCGGCCTCGAAGGCCGGTCTGATCGGCATGACGCGCTCGCTGGCCCGCGAGATCGGCTCGCGCGGCATTACGGTGAACGCCGTTGCGCCGGGCTACATCGAGACGCCGATGACGGCGGTGCTGAGCGAAGAGGTGACCAAAGCCATGCTGGCCACGGTTCCGCTGGGACGGCGGGGCACGGCCAAGGATGTGGCCAGGGCGGTCAAGTTCCTGGCCTCCGAGGATGCCTCGTATATCACCGGTCACGTGCTCGACGTGAACGGCGGTATGTTCATGGGCGGATAAGAGAAACGGACGCGGACCGGTACCGCTTCAAGTTCATCCCTGAATTGCCGATAGAAGCTTAGGGGGAACAGGAATGGCGGCACCGGTCCGAGTGCCCGCGGGCGTTTTGGGCGTTGGTCCAAACGCCGGCGGGGAAGTGCGCTATGTTGCGCGGCAACCCATTTTAGACATGCGCAGCAAGGTGCATGGCTATGAGTTGTTGTTTCGCAACGGGCCAGTGGCCGGCTTCAGTGGCGATTTGAACGACGCCTCGCGTACTATGCTCGACAACGCCATGCTCTTTGGCCTGAAGCGGTTGACCCGCGGCCTGCCGGCATTCGTCAATTGCACGACCGAGATTCTCACCGGCGATCTGGTGCATATTCTTCCTGCCAGCATGACCGTGCTGGAGATTCTGGAAAACCTGGAACCTACGCCCGAGTTGGTCGAGGCCTGCCGCAATCTGAAGACGGCCGGCTTCCGGCTGGCCCTGGACGATTTCCGCTGGCGGCCCGGCTTTGAGCCGTTGATCGAGATCACCGACTACATCAAGGTGGACTTTCTTTTATCGGACCGCAATGAACGCCGGGATCTGCTGGGGCGGCTGAACGGCTTGCCCATCGCGCTGGTGGCCGAGAAGGTCGAGACCCAGGACCAGCTCAACGAGGCCCGCGGCGAAGGCTTCACGCTGGTGCAGGGGTATTATTTCTTCCGCCCGACGCTGCTGGAAAATCACAAGATTCCCGCCAACCGGATGTTTCAGATAGAAATTCTGCAAAAATTGCAAGACGCCAACCTCGATTTGCGCGAGTTGGCCAATCTGGTGAAGCGCGATACCTCGCTCACCTACCGCCTGTTGCAATTGATCAATTCGCCAGCCTGCGCCATCCAGCAGGAGGTGCAGTCGGTAGAGACGGCGCTGATTGCCGTGGGCGAAGAGAGCTTTCGCCGCCTGGCAACACTGGCCATTTCCAGCGAACTCAACAAGGGGCAGCCCATGGAGTTGCTGCGCATGGCCTTTTTGCGCGCGCGTTTTTGCGAACTGTCGGCCGTCAGTTGCGGGCTGAACAGCACCGAGCAGTACTTGATGGGCATGATGAGCCTGCTGCCGGCGATGTTGCGCCAGCCCATGGATGAGTTGGTGCCCTCGCTGCCGTTGCGCAAAGAGATTCGCGATGCCTTGATGGGCGAGCCCTCGGTCGAGCGCTGTCTGCTGGGATGGCTGGAGGGCCACGAACTTGGTCAATGGGCTACCTGCGATGCTCTCGTCGAGGTCTACAAATTAGACCAGGAAAAGCTGCTGCGCTGTTACGACGAGGCCGCGGCTTGGGCCGAATCGTCTTTGCGCTTCAGCTGACCATGGTTTCCCTGTATTAAAGTTTTTTCATCAAGTTGCCAGCCCCTGCGCCGATAGGCCGGATAGAGGAAATCCAAGTGCTTTCTTTGGTCCGAAACCCGCAAGGTCAGAGAGGGCCGGATGCGGCGCCGCGCGACAGCGTGCGTTACGTAACCCGCCAGCCCATTCTGGACCTGCAAAACAAGGTGCGAGCCTATGAACTGCTCTTTAGCGAAGGCCCCGAAGAGTTGTTGCGCCGCGACCGCGAAGTTGCCGCGCGGACCATCGTCGACAACGCGGTGCTGTTCGGGCTGAACAAGCTTACCAACGGGTTGCCCGCCTTTGTGCCCTGCACAGCAGAGATGCTGGCTGACTCGCTGGTCGAGATGCTGCCAGCCCATATGACCGTGCTGGAGATTCGCGCTGGCATCGATCCGCCGCAGGCGCTCGTCGACGCATGCCGCGAACTGCATGCCGCCGGATACCGCTTTGCCCTGGACCGGTTTGCCTGGCTGCCCGGCATCGATCATCTGGTGGTGTTGGCCGACTATCTGAAGGTGAGCTTTGCCGATACCTCGCCACGCGAGCGCCAAGCGCTGCTCAGCCGCTTCAACTGCTCGCGCGCCACCTGGGTGGCCTCGGGCGTGGAAACCCCGGAGCAGTTCGCCGAAGCAAAAAATGCTGGCTTTTCCTTTGTGCAGGGCTTCTACTTTTGCCGCCCCTCGCTGCTGAAGAGCCGTAAAGTGCCGGCCAACCGCATCTCCCAGATCGAAATTCTGCAGATGCTGAAAGACGAAGAGCTGGATCTGCGGCGGCTGACCGAACTGGTCAAGCGCGACACCTCGCTCACCTACCGTTTGTTGCGGCTGGTCAATTCGCCGCTGTGCGCCATGCAGCAAGAAGTGCACTCCATCCAAACAGCGCTGTTGGCGCTGGGCGAAGAGACTTTCCGGCGCATGGCCGCCGTGGCCATCACTAGCGAACTCGGCTCGGGCCAGCCTTCGGAACTGCTACGCATGGCCTTTGTCCGCGGGCGGTTCTGCGAACAGGCTGCCCGACATTGCGGCCTCGACGGCTCCGAACAATACCTGTTGGGACTGATGAGCCTGCTGGGCGTGATGCTGCAAACCTCGATGGATGAACTGGCTCCCATGCTGCCCTTCCGCGAGGGAATCCGCCGCGCCCTCAAGGGCGAGCCTGCCGACGAGCGGGTGCTGCTGGACTGGCTGGAGAACTACGAGCGCGGCCACTGGGAGGCCTGCGAGATCATTGCCGAAAACCGCGAGCTCGACCGCGAGGTTTTGACCGACTGCTTCGAAGAGGCCGTCGAATGGGCCGAAGCCTCATTGCGCTTCGCCTGACGGCGCTTACATCCAGCCAAATTTCCCGATAAAAACCGAACGCGTGCGCGTCCATGCTGACCAGTGCGCTGACCTGTGCTAGGATTCCTGCGAGCCCAATCCTAATCGTCTCGAAGGAATCTATGAGCACTTCAGCCCTGCCTTCTCCTGCCACGCCGCTCGGCTTCGGCCAGATCATGGACCGGATCTTCCGGCTGATGCGCGCCAATTTTTGGCAACTATTTAAAGTCTCCGCGCCCGCCATGGCTCTGCAGGCCGCGCTGCTGCTGGCCATTGGCGGTGCAGTGGTTTTGATCTTCACGCCGTGGGATCCGCCGTTGCAAGAGCAGATGGTGCTCCGGATCGTCTTTATTGCCGCCGCCGCGCTCGCCTACTATCTGATCAGCCTGTTGGTCTATGCGCTTTATCTACCGGCGGCTTTTCACGCCGCGCTCGCGGCCGAGGCCGGCCAGCCGGTCGATTTCCGTGTCTCCTATGCGGCGGCCTTCGCCAAGGCTGGCCGTTACATCGGGCTCATGCTTTTGTTCCTTCTGATCGTGGCCGGACCGGTGCTGTTGTTAATGGCTCTAGCCGGCGGCGCTATCGCCATGGCGGCCCTTGCGGCCAAGGCCAGCGGTAATCCGGCGGCCATGGTTGCGTTTATTCCCTTGCTGCCGCTGCTCTACATTCTGGCGCTGGTGTACAGCGTGCTGGCGACTCTTTGGCTGGCAGTGGCTTATCCGGCCAGTGTGGCCGAAGATCTGCCGGCCTGGGCCGCGATCCGCCGCAGCGTCCGGCTCACCGAAGGCGGCCGAGGCCGGCTCTTCCTGGTGCTGCTGATCGTCTACGCCGCCACTTACATCGCGACCATGCTCGTTGAGTGCGTGATCTTTGCCGTGGGAGCAATAGGATTTTTGCTTGGCCTGGCGATGCATCTCACCATGAATCCCTGGGGCTTTGTGGGCATCGGCTTGGGCGTATTACTGCTGCTGGTCGCGATCTATCTGCTCATGACCGTCATCATGTCGGTTTACTCCGTGGCGCTCACCGTCTTTTATCGCGACCAGCGGCTACGCAAAGAGGGTGCTGCGCCGGTGGCCGCGCCGGCCGTCAATCCCGCGGTTTAACGATAAAAGGACGACCCATGACTGCGGCATTGCGGCCCATGAACCTGGGCGAGATTCTCGACCGGAGCTTCTCGCTTTATCGCCAGCGCTTTTGGCTCTTCGCCGGTCTCGCGGCTCTGCCCGCGCTGGCCATCCTCAGTTTGCATGCGGCCGATCTGGTCTGGCTGCATAGCGACCAGTGGGTTCATTCGAGGGATCAAGGCCAAGCGGCTGTCATTGGCTTTTTGAGATGGCTTGTCTACGTGCATATTTCCAGTTTTGCCGGATGCTTGTTCTTTCCCGCGTACGTTCGGGCCACCTCCGCGACCGTTTTTGAAGAGCGTGTTTCGATCCGGGCTTCGCTGCGGTTCGCTCTGGCCCGCTGGCGCGGTTATCTGTGGATTGCGATCCTCAAGATCACCGCAGTGCTGGTAATTCCCGAACTGCTTGCCTTCGGCGCGATGATCGTAGCCGTGATCGTGCTGCTGATGTTGAAAACCTATGATACTCAAAACATGATTCAGCTCTCCATCGTGTTCCTCGTGCCCTTCGCGGGAGGAATTTTCCTGATCTGCTGGGTTGGCGTGCGGACTGCATTTATGATTCCTGCCGCGGCGCTGGAAGAACTGGCCGGTTTCAAAGCGCTGCGCCGCGGATGGAAGTTGTCGCGAGGCTCTGGCTGGCGCATCTTCGTTGCCTGGCTCATGGTCTTTCTGGGAGCGCTGGCTTTGCAGTTGGCGGTTTATCTTCTGCTCCGCTGGTTCTCATCGTTCCTCTATTTAAATCATCTCCACTGGATCAACCAGCAGGCGATGTACCAAATTACCTATACGTTCTATGCGGCGATTGCCACTCTTCTTGGCCCCATCTACCCGATCGCGGTCACACTGCTTTACTACGACCAGCGCGTGCGCAAAGAGGTCTACGACCTGGAAAAGATGATGGAAGACGCCGGCTGGAACGCGAGCGCTGTTGCCAATGCAGGCAAAGAAGTGGAGGTGGCCGAAGCAGCCGTGGTAGCCGAGTGAATGCTCTGGCGAGTGTTTCATTTTTGGCTTGTGCGTTTTGTACCAGTATGCGATGCAACCCCACGCCATGCGCCGCATCTGAGAAAATAGAGCTGTGAGGATCCAAAAAACATCGATGAAGCGGCATGTGGCTGGAGGAGTAGTTGTCATTCTGGCGGTGGCAGTCTGCGCGCAGGCGCAGAATCCCACCTCGGCGGCCAACCCTTTTTGGGGCAGTGTGACCGCGCAGCCTGTGGCCGGCGAGATACTCAAGCTCTCGCTGGATGGCGCCATCGAGCGGGGACTCAAAAGCAATCTGGGGCTGAAAGAGGCTGAAAACAGCCAAAAGTTCCTGCATGGGCAGCGCAATGAGGCACTACAGAACTTTTTGCCGACCATCTCGCTGGCCAGCGACACCGGCTACTACATGCACAATCTGGCGGCGATGGGCTTTGGCACCAAGGTGATCGAGGAGTTTGCGCCGCTGTTTCCCGGGGGCAAAGTTCCCGCCGGGCTCTCGCTGATTACGCGCGACGACCTGACCAACGGCCAGCTCCAATACCGGCAGATGCTGTTTTCCGGACCGGTAATCGCGGCCTACAAGGCGGCGGGCGCGGCCGAGCGGGCCGCCAGCGACAACAAAAATGAAGCGCGCAACGAAGTGGTTGAGCAGGTGGCCCAGGCCTATTTGCGGGCCATTGCCGACCAGAGCCACGTGGAAAACGCGCGGGCCCAGGTCACCGAGGCGGAGTTGCTGCTCGCCCATGAACACGCTGCGCACCAGGCGGGCACGGCCGCCAATCTCGACGAGCTGCGGGCGCGCGTCCAGTTGGAAGCCCAGCAGCAGTCGCTGATCGCCGCCGAAAACCGGCAGGCCAAGGATCTGATTCTGCTCAAGCGCGAGATTGGCGTCGATCCGGCGCAGGTAATGGAACTCACCGATCCGGCGCCCTTTAGCGAGCTGGCCAGCGAAACTCCCGAAGAGGCGCGCGCCGGGGCCTACAAGAACCGGCCCGACTTCCGCGCCCTGCAAAACGAGGCCATCGAACTCAAGGCGGTTCACCTGGCCTATCGCGCGCAGCGGCTGCCCAGCCTGAGCTTCGGCGGCTACTACCAAACCAGCACGGTCAATGGAGCTGGTACCCATGGCAACTTCGCCGCCATGGGATCGATCAACATTCCCATCTTCCGTGAGGCCCGGCTGCGCGGCGACGAGGACGCGGCCAAGGCGCAGGTCAATGCCGTCAACGCGCAGCTCGACGACATGCGCGGACGCATCGAACAACAGGTGCGCGCGGCGCTGCTCGACGTGGATGCCAGCCGCAAACTGGTGGAAGTGGCCAGCTCGAATGTGGACCTGGCGCGGCGCGCCCTCGACGACGAAATCGAGCGCGTCAAGGCAGGTGTCGACGACAATCTGCCGCTGGTCACGGCGCAGGCCGCGCTGGCCTCGGCCCAGAGCAGTCTGGTCGAAAGCCTCTACCAGTACAACGTCGCCAAGCTCGCCCTGGCCCGCGCCACCGGCGTGCTCGAGCAGCAGTACCGGACGTATCTGGGGCGGTAGATTTCCTCATCGTTTTTCACGGTAGACTAGTAGCCATGTTCGGATTCCGGCCAAAGTTACCCGTTACAGACGAAGAGCGCATTTGGGTTGATGAAGGATTTTCACGATTCAAGCGGATGCTTGGTGAAAAAAGAATTTTGCAATGCCCGGTCATCGAACCCACCGACCAATTTTTCCCTGACCCGTACGACAGAACCGAAGCAGCATTAGAAGCCATCTTTAGCCGTGTATGCGAATACATGCAGGTGGAACGGAATCAGGTCGAATTAGCTGTCATTCCCGACTCCAGTAGCGTCATCGAGGCACTTCCCGAGTACGGAATCAAGTCAAATGATCCTGCCGGTTTGCACTTTGGCCTAAGCGATACAGAAAAACCGCTGATTGGCATTCGCCAGTCGCTCTTAAAAGATCCTTTGACCGTTGTGGCGACGATTGCGCACGAGTTGGGCCACGTTATTTTGCTCGACGGCGGTCATCTCTCGCGCCAAGCCGAAGATATGGAACCGATGACTGATTTATTGACCGTCTTTTTAGGGCTTGGAATCTTTACCGCCAATGCGTGTTGCAGGTTTACAAAATTCCATGACGATCGTCATGAAGGTTGGTCAATTAACAGGCTCGGCTATCTTCCTGAGGTCGTTTACGGATATGCTCTAGCGGTTTTCGCGCAAGAGCGCGGGGAAGGCAATCCTGCATGGTCTGCTCATCTTTCTACGAACGTTAAGACTTACTTCAAGCGATCTGTGGCGTGGATCGAGCAAGGAGTAAGAATCTGACATATGGTTGTTCCAAACGAAACGATGTGGGAGGAGCATTCCCTTTGCCACAGAAATTGAAGATCGTCTATTACGTGGAGCCGGACGCGGCGGCGCTGGCTGTGCGGGCCGCACGGTTTTTTGTGGAGAGCGCGGAACAGGCCGTGGCCAAGCGAGGCCGGGCGCGGATTGCCGTGAGCGGCGGCTCGACGCCCAAGGCCGTCTTTCGCCTGTTGGCCGACCCGGCCCAGCCCTGGCGCGCGCGCATGCCCTGGGAGCGGCTCGATCTCTGGTGGGTGGATGAGCGCTGCGTGGCGCCCGGTGATGCCGAATCGAACTACCGCATGACCCGCGAGGCGCTGCTCGATCATGTTCCGCTGGCGGCGGGCCAGATTCACCGCATGGAAGGCGAACTGGAACCCGAGGTTGCCGCGGCGCGTTACGAATCCGAGATGAGAAACGGCTTTCGCCTGGAAGGCGCCGAGTTGCCGCGCTTCGATCTTATCCAGTTGGGCATGGGGCCGGACGGGCACACGGCTTCGCTGTTTCCCGCGACCGAGGCGCTCAATGAAATGGCGCGGCTGGCGGTGGCCAACTTCGTTCCGCAAAAACAGAGCTGGCGGATTACCCTCACCTGGCCGGTCATCAATCAGGCAACGGAAGTTTTCTTTTTGATGGCTGGCGCCGACAAGGCAGAAACCGTCAAACAAGTATGGCAGGGCCCGCGCGACCCCGGCCGGCTGCCCAGCCAACTGATTGCCCCCGCGGGCTGTATACTGACGTTGCTTTTGGATCGGGCCGCGGCGGCGCTGCTACCCGACCCCCCTGATGGACTCTGCGGCAGTTTTGAGAGGTAAGAATGATTCTGGCAGGAGATGTAGGCGGCACCAAAGTACATTTAGCGCTTTATGATTTTACCGACGGCAAGCTGAAATACGCGCGCGACAAGCAGTTCCCGTCGAAGGATTACGCGGGGCTGGAAGAGATTGTCCGCGAGTTTTTGGTTGCGGAAAAGGTGACGGCGGCCTGCTTTGGCGTGCCCGGCCCGGTGCGCGAAGGGCGGTTGCGGCTCACCAATCTGCCCTGGACGCTGGACAGCCGCGAGCTGGCGCAGGATTTGAAGATCGATTACGTCTTTTTGATTAACGACCTGCAGGCCAACGGCTACGGCATTGCCGAGCTGGGCGCCGACCAGGTTTATACGTTGAGCGAGGGCGACGCCAGCCAGATGGGCAACCAGGCACTGATCTCCGCCGGTACCGGATTGGGTGAGGCGTTTTTGATCTGGGACGGACGCGACCACGTTCCCTATCCCTCCGAGGGCGGCCACGCCGACTTTGCCCCGCGCAACGAAGACGAGTTCGATCTGTTGCGCTTTTTACGGCAGAAGTACAACGGACGCATCAGCTACGAGCGCGTGGTCAGCGGTCAGGGATTAACAAACATCTACGAATTTTTGCGTGACGTGCGCGGGCTGGAAGAGCCGGTGTGGCTGGCCGAGCGGATGGCGCAAGAAGACCCCAACGCCGTGATCACTGATCTGGCGCTGAAGGCCAAGAGCGAGATCTGCGAGCGCACGCTGGATATGTTTGTCTCCGCCTTTGGCGCCGAGGCGGGCAATCTGGCGCTGAAGGTGCTCTCGGTCGGCGGGCTTTACGTGGGCGGCGGCATCGCGCCGCGTATTCTGGAAAAGCTCAAGGACGGAACCTTTGTAAAGGCCTTTACCGACAAGGGCCGGTTAAGCCAGTTGCTGGTCAATACGCCAGTGCGCGTAATTCTGGAAAGCCGTACGGCGCTGCTGGGCGCCGCGGCCTACGCCGAAGCGCGCGCCGCGGAGTTGAGCGGCGTTTCACCGCGCGCGGCCAGCGTGAAGTTCTAGCCGTTCAACCCAGTCTCAACACATAAGGCCAGCCCGCAAAGGCTGGCCTTTTTGCTTTTACCTGCGTACGAACTCAGCTGCCGAGGCGATGGTTCCGTGGTAAAAATACAGGCCGAGGCCGATGGTAAACAGCCAGCAGCCGTAGAGCGAATGCTCGAAGCTGGAGGTGGCCAGCGATCCGGTTTGGCGGTAGCGATAGGCAAAAAATAGACCGCCCACGAATGTGAGCGCTGGCGCGATGGGATTGCGGAAGACGATGTGCATAAAGGAAAAAACCGCAGCGCTTGCCAGGGTCATCGTCCAGCGGCCGGGGAAGAGAGCGGTGTAGCGGGAGAAGAAAAAGGCGCGGTAAATGAGTCCCTGGGGATAGACGGAGAGCACCGGGTAGGCAACCATGACCATGGCCCAGAAGGACGGATGACGGCGGACAAAGTCCCACTCCAGCCCCGTCGTGAAGCGATGCACGCCCAGCCAGAGCAGAAAAGCGGCACAGCAAAACGTGGCCAGAATCGCCGGTAACTGCCCGCGCAGCGGAGCCAGGTTCCAGAGCTTGTCACGGTCGAAGCCGGGATCGCGAAGCAGTTGCCAGAGGGCGTATCCGGCGGCCAGCCACAGTGCCGGCAGCGCGGGAATGCGCACTGGCGAATAACGATAGGCTAGCGGCAGCACAAAATAAAGCGCGAAAAATTCAAGAATCAAACGTGAGCGTGGCATCGAGAAGATCGTTCCACGCTCAGATTACAACGAAAACAACGGCGCGCGGCCCTGGATGGGGACTGCGCGCCGTGTTGGTTGCAAATTGAACTTAGTAGGCCGTAATTGATACTGCCGGTGAAGTTGCCGTGGCGTAATTTGACGGTCCGCTGAACTGCGCGGAGAACTGGTGCTGGCCGGAGTTCAACGCAGCGACGGTGAAGCTGGCCGTGGCATCGCCACCCACTGTTGCCGTTCCCAGAACGGTATCGCCATCGTAGAAGGTGACCGTGCCCGCGGTGGGCGCCGATGTGCTCCAGCTACTCAGGCTGGCGGTCAGCGTCAAAGACGTTCCCGAGGCCTGATACCAGCTTGAAGGAGTAAGTTGGATATACACGGGAGCCGGCGTTACAGTAAAGCTTTCCGTAACCGTGTTGCTGCTGGCAAAGTTATCCTGGCCATAATAGGCAATCGTTGCGGTATGAGTACCGGCCGCGGGCGCCGCATAGCTCCACTGCGCCGAGCCGCCATTCAATGCCGCCGTTGAGGAGGCGCCATCCAGCGTGTACACCAGCGATCCGGTGGCGCCACCAGCGTTGGAGTTGACATTGGCCGTGCAGTAATAGTCGGCTCCATAAGCGAAGTTAGAGTTCCAGCAGGAAGCCGACAGAGTAGTAGGAGCCTGGCTTACCGTAATGCTGAGCGGCGCCGAAACTCCAGGCGCATGCGCGCTATCTCCCGCATAAGTGGCGAGGAGAGTGTGCGTGCCGGCACTTAGGGAAGGTTGCATCCACCAATAGGCCGCGCCGTTGCCTTGCAGCGTAAGCGTACCCAGCGAGGTGGCATTCTCCCACACCTGTACCTGCCCGGAGGCCGTGCTATCGGCCGCGGCCACGGTCAGCAGTGTGGAATTGGGATAGGCAAAGGATGTAGATGTAGCGCCCAACGAGAGGCTGCTGCCCGGGTCGCTGCCAAAGGTCACGTTCTGAAACTGCGCCGTGGTCAGGCTGCCGGTGCCCGAAGTCGTGAACATTCCGGCCTGCGACTCCTGCGCCAGCGACACCACCGCGGCGCCGACCAGCGTCCATGTGCTGTTGTCGGAGCTAACATATCCCGACACCGTGCCATTGTTGCGCACTAACTTAAGATACAAAGGCAGGCTCAGGCCGCTTAGTTGCGTGCTGTAAGATGAACCGCCGTCGGCAGCCCGCCACTGGAAGCTGGCACCGCCGGAGCTATTGACCGTCAGATTGGCCGCGGCCGAAGTGGCGCTTGTAGAACTGCGCACCATCAGGCCTCCGCTGCCAGTTACAGCCGTAATTTCCACGGTAATGTCGCCGTCGGTTGCCCAACGCTGCGCGGCAAACTGTCCTTGGTCGAAGACCGGATTATTCGCGCTGCCACTGGCAATCTGCAGCCACGTGCTGGCGGCCGTGTTGTAACTCGAAGCGCCCTGTTGATCGGGTGAGGCAATATCCGTGGCATGCCACGCATCGGGCAAAATAAGGCTGTTGGCATAGGCTTCAATATTCAGATAGCCGGTGGTTCCATAAGCAGCAGTGCCGGCCGAGGCGTCGGTCGTGCTGATGCCGTAGGCCTGCGCCCAGTAATCGGGAATGCCGCTGCCGCTGGTCGACGTGTAAGGCGTGCCGCTGGCGAGCGTGCCATACCCATTGCTGGCGATCCCGGTGTTCGCCTGCGAGTTAGGATAGTTGGCTACCGCTGAAGATGACTCGCCTTTGTATTGCGCTCCAGAAGTGCCCAGCGAGAGCACATCGTTGACGACAAACTGATCGACTGTGTCCCGCGGCCAGGCGCCTGCCGTTGCTACGACACTATAGTAAGCATCGGTTGCCGAAAGCGTGGAGATGCTATTGGTCAGCGAAGACCAGGGCGCCGTGCTATAGGAAGCATTGCTTATTGTGTTGTAATCGGAGCCATCCAGTGCGCCGTTCACATTGGAGTCCAACATATTGCCTACGGCATAGGCGATCTGGTTGGAACCTAATTGAAAGTAAGCATCCGAGGGTACGGTTGTGGTTGGCCCGGCGATAAAGTAGTTATTGACGATGTCGTGGGAAAAGTCGCCGCCGGTGTTGCCGGCGGTGTAGCCCAGATCGTAGTTATAGATAATGTTATTGATGTAGATATCGTTGTTCTTGGCCAGCGGCTGGCGGTTATGCTCGTCAACCCACAGGTTGCGATAGAAGGTCATGGGGCCGCCCTCGATATGCGCGCCGAATCCCTGATAGATGGGCAGGGCAACGATCGAGTTCTGGAGGGTAATGTTCTCCTGGAGCCCCTTGGCGATCATGGTGCCGTCAAAAACGGCATCGAAGTTATCCCAGCGGCCGAACTCGATCGAGCAATGATCGAAGATCATGTTATAGCCGTTGGAGATACCAACCGAGCTTTTGCCCGTCGCTGAGTCTTCGCCGCCCTGCCGGAAGCGCATGCCGCGAACGATGATGTTATTGGAACTGCTGAACGAGGTTTCGCGGGCGCGAATGCCGATGCCGCCGCCTGGCGCCGTTTGGCCAAAGATCGTAGTGTTACTCGCCACTGAAATCGCCGATTTCGCCACAATATAACCACCCACATCGAAGATTACGATGCGGTTGCTTTTGCTGACGGCATCGCGGAACGAACCGGTGCCCGAGTCATTGAGATTGGTGACGTGGTAGATTGTCTTTCCGCCGCGGCCACCGGTAGCATTTTCGCCGTGACCAACGGCTCCGGGAAACGCGACGGGAGTCTGCGCCGGCACGAGTCCGGGCAGAACTACCGCCATGGAAATACAAAGCAGCTTGCACAGCCGGGAAAATCTAGCATTTTGCATGGGATTTCTCTCCTGGTTACTTGCCCTGCTCACCTTGGCGCATAAGTTCGCAGTCCACCGACAGAAGACGCGCCGAAGGGGCTTTTTTGAGCGCGAGAATTGTATCGAAACGATACAATGGCTGCCAATAGGAAAATATTTTATGTATGACTGATTGGTTGCGAGGCCAATCAGTAGCCGAAAGCAAATACCGCCCTTGGATCACCTACTCATCTGACCGGCATTCAGAATTTGAAAGTGGAAGCCTTTTTCTAGACGACGGCCTCCAGATCGCTGGCCACATGGAAACAATTCCCCTAAAATCGGTTCCATGTTAATCGCACCACCAGAAATTCTTACGACCAAAGGCCGTTTGCGCCGGGTGGTAAAGAGAGACTTGGCTCCCTTTTCGGAAATGAATGCTGATCCACGGGTAATGGAGTTCTTTCCGCATCCATGGTCTATCGAGGAAAGCCACGCGGCATTTGAAAGGATCGACAAAGGCTTCACGGAGAGGGGGTTCGGCATATATGCTCTGGAGGTTGACAAGGAGTTCGCTGGAATCGTCGGACTTTCTGTACCGAAATTTGAAGCCCACTTTACTCCGTGCGTAGAGATACTTTGGCGACTTCTTCCTCGTTTTTGGGGAAGAGGTCTGGTATCGGAAGCCGGCACTGCCGTTCTTCAGATGGCATTCCAAACGTTGAGAATGCCTGAAATAGTGGCGTTTACGGCAGCAGAAAACAGAAGATCCATCTGGGTAATGGAGCGGCTCGGCATGGAGCGGGACCAACGAGCGTATTTCGACCATCCTGCAATAACTGAGGTTCGTTTGCAGCGACACGTCCTGTATCGGGCAACAGAAAAACTTTCGATTGGTGAATGAAGAGCTAACCGAAAGTAGCTCTCGATTACCTTCGCGCTTAAGGGTGGGCGCCTGCGTTTTTCTTGTTTCCCCGCAATTGATAACGGGTAAATGCGCACCCATCGAGCACAAGATGCTCGAAGTGGAGCCCCAGGCAACTCTACACTTTTAAGAGATGCTTTAAAACAGTAACCCCACCCGAGCAAAGATATCGCCCGGGCGGGGTATTTAATGCAGGAAACAAATTCGATGTTCGGTAACTTATCCGTCGTGCTCGCCGAGAGCTAGACGGAGCTGGTTGGACTCGCTCCAGGCTAGGCGCAGGCCGCCGGAGACCAGACCGCGGCCGAGCAGTTGCACAAAGGCGATGCAGGCAGTGATGGCGCGCGGGGCCGAGCCGCTGGGCCAGAGCTCGCGCAAGGGGCGGACCACGCCGTCGGCACCGGGATGGTAGACGCGTTCGTCCCAAACCCGGGAGCCCTGCGGGAACTCCGGATAGGTGCGGACGGCGTCGATAGCCGATTGCAGGATGCGGTGCTTCCACGGTTCGGCGTACTGGGGCATGAACAGCACGTTGCTGAGCTTTTCCTGGCGGATTTCGTGGACGAACTCGCTGAAGGTTGTGGCGTTGGTCAAATTGACATTGGCATTGGGCTCGACGCCGTGGCGGTCGCCGCCAGAGATCAGTGGCATATTCCACTTTTCTGCCAGCCGGCGAACCTCGCGGTTCTCGTCCCAGTGGCGCAGCCCATTCAGTTCCAAGGCGTGCAGGAAAGCGCCGTTTTTCTGCAGGAACTCGTTGACCAGGAAGCTGTGCTTCTCCTTGCCGATCAGGTAGAGATCCCACATGGGATGGTTGAAGACCACCAGAACGTTGGGCTCGCGGTCGAGTGCGGCCAGCACTTCGGTGAGGCGGGCATCGTTGGGGTGCTCGGTCAGATCTTCCAGTACCGCCATCCACTCGGCGGCGCGGGAACTAGGCAGGTTGTGTACGCCAAGGTGAAAGGACTGGGAGTTGGCGTAGGGGGCGCTCCACTCCACCGAGACGGGGATCTGCCGGGCACTGGGGACAGAGCGCAGCAGCATGGGCGCCTTGATGGTGTCGTGGTCGGTGAGCGAGACCATGGAATCCAGGTCGAGGGTTTCGATCTGGCGGGATTCCAGATCGAAGGCCAACTTGGGGGTCATCGGCGGGGTCCAGTAGCTGGCCGCGTAATCAACGCGGACGCCATGCATTTGCTCGGCTCGGCGCTCCAGCCGGGCCAGCATCGGCCGCATAAACGGGTATTGGTTGCCGAAATTGGCAAGGAAGTCGAGGGTTTCGCAGGACTGGTTGGTGTGGCTGTGCAGGGATACACCGGTACGAAAGCCGCGAGGGGAGAGTGGGTCGCGCCAGAGGTACGAGATTGAGGAAGTGGGCATTACCGCTCCTTAGAGCTTTCGGATTTCCACAAGTAGTATCGGTGCGGGGGCATAAATATCTGGTTAATGCAGTGCAAAATGCCCTTCAATTACATCGGAAACCCACAAAGTGGAACCTGCGGAGTCATGGGGGAAACCTGACTTGTAACAGAATACCAGGAGGAAAGATGGGGGATTGCCGGGACACGGGACTGGGCCGTACCGAGCGGAGGTGCCCCCTCCCCAATATTGTGTGAGCAAATGGCCTGTTTTCTTTGGCTTAGAGAGAAGGTGGCGCTGTAAAGCTCTCAAAATATTACAGTTGCTTGTAAAATCTTTCAGCAAAATGAGTTACGGACAGATGCAGGATTTTGACTTTTTTGGGACGAAGTTTGGCTATCTGACGGTGCGCGCCGGCGCGAGGAGATTTTCTGCAACAACCTGCGGTGGGGCGGACCGCTTCGCGCATGGGGAGGCCGTTTCTCGGGTCTTTCGCCGCGGCGAGGAACGAGAAAGCAATTCGGCTAGGCGGTAGGTCAGAGAGGTAAGAAGTGAACGATCCTCTGACACAATTCAACAGGAACGCAAGAAGAAACGAGCCCTATATGTATCCATTTTGTAATATATTTTTTTATATTGCATTGTATTCAATGTGTGATATATTGCGCGCGTTTGCATTGTGCGGTTCTGGGGTAGGCTGAACGCTCCACAAGTATTCGACCGCCGCAGGGATGCTTGTTCCGCGCCCCAAATTCCAATTCCGTGTTCATGCAAACGGGATGTAGTTCCTTGCGTCCCTTCTGCGAGAAAAACAATGACTTCTCCAACTCGGCTGTATCACCATTGCCTTCTGACCTGCCTGGCCGTTCTGGGCGTTTTTTGCCTCAGTTCGGCGCCGGCAAGTGGACAGGAACAGGAAACCCTATCCAGAACTCCCGCGCATCTTCATCGAGTGGGAGCAAACCGTCCCTCAACCGTACCGGGAAATTACGTGATCACGCCCTTCGGCTACTTCCATCCCTCCTGCGTGCTGCAGATGAATGAGGGGGAGGCGCTGCTCGAGAATGGACACATCGAGCATGCGGATGGATTTGTCGAGGACGAGACGCATCTCTGTCAGCACCCGCGTTTCTTGCACAACGGAACAATGATCAAGCCGGGCGAGACCGGCCAGGCGGAAGAGACCGCCGAAGATGGCACAATCAAACATCCCCCCACCGTGAATGGTTGGTTGGAAGCGGGAAATGCTACCACCAGCAATTCGTACGGCGAACTTACCGCAACCTGGAAGGTACCGAAGGTGCCGACCTCCCATGATGGTCAGGATGTCTACGTCTTTCCCGGTCTGGAAGACGACAATAACGTCGTCAGCATTCTCCAGCCGGTGCTGCAGTGGTGGGATCCGGGTCCGCAGTGGGGCATGTCCAACTGGAACTGCTGCGTGGGCGGCAACGCGCAAGAGAGCGCGGTCGTCTGGGTCAACGTAGGCGATACGCTGGTGGGCACCATCTCCAACAACTGCGCCAAGGGAAATACCTACTGCGCGAAATGGAACATCACGGAGAAGGACCAGAACACGGGCAAAAGCACGACGCTGAACGGCACGCCTAGCGAAGGCCAGACCTTCAACTGGGCCTTTTCCGGCGTTGTGGAGGCCTATAACATTGTTCAGTGCAGCGATTACCCTCCCGACGGGGGAATCGTCTTCAACGCAACCCTCTATGACCAGAATCTGAAGTCGATATCGAATCCCTGGTCGGGATGGGAACTGGGCGGCTCTCCCTCCTGTAACTATAAGGTCACCATCAATGGCAACAACACGACGCTCAGCTATTGATCCGGTCCTCAGCATGCGTGCTTTATATGTGTATGGGTTGAGGGGATAGTCCCGACTACAACTGTCACCGGACCATCCTCATTGCCCGCCATCTACACGCACACGGCCTCACCGTTCAGCACATACACGGCGAGGGGCAACTCGAATCGCACGACATGGAACCACATCGACGCCCAGCGTAGCGACTACCCAAGCACGACAAAGAGAGGCCCGAGCATCGGGCCTCTCTTCCTTCCTGGCCGAGATAGACACCGGCGTCTATGCTCACCGGCAACCATAGCCATTTCCATCTATGCTGGTTACCGGGCCCCATAGTCGCAGCCCATCGAGCGGCCTTGCACTTAGGGTAAGAATCTTTACCGGGTAGTGATTTACGAATAGGCGACTTTCAGGAGTAATATTTTTTGGCTGAAGCATTTGAGGTCTCCCAGGTCTCTTCCGCTGCGGCAGACGAGACCCTGGGGCACCCGGCTGATTTTGCCTCATAAGTTAAGGAGAAGGTTCTAATGAGTGAAACACATGTCGCGAAACCGAAGTGGTCGATACGACGAAAGATTCTTGTGGCGCTTCTGATCCTGCCATGCATTTCGCTGGTGGTGGTTATGCCGATGCTGTTTTGGGAGCTTCACGAAGCGAATAAGGTATTGCGTAGCTTTTGTGATGCGCTAGTTGCGAAGCAATACAGATCGGCATACGCCTCCGCGTCCGAGGAATTCCAAACATCGGTGGATTTCCAGACCTTTGTCAAGGTTCATGACGGTCTGACCCTTAGAGCATCTTGCCTATTTCTGTAGAGCAGCGAAGGGCAGTCTGAACCAAGCTTTGGCGTCGTCAGGGGTGATGGCAGGTAGCAGTTCTGCGATGGCTTGGTCCAGTGCTTCTCTGGTTCTCGCCTTAGCTGCACGGAGCAGTAGTTTGAGCTTCGACCAGGCTTTTTCGATGGGATTCAGGTCGGGCGAATAGGGCGGCAGGTAGAGCAGTTTGGCTCCGCATTTTTCAATTCTCTGACGCACGCCGTCCACCTTATGGCTGCTGAGATTGTCCATCACCACCACGTCGCCGGCCTGTAACTTCGGACATAGACATTCGTCCAGATAGGCCAGGAAGATCTCCCGATCGGTGGCCGCCTCAATGGTCATGGTGGCGATCATGCCGCGCAGGCCGATCGCGCCCAGAATGGTTAGCACTTTCCAGCGGCTGTCGGGCGTGCCTTCGTGGATGCGCGCGCCTCCCAGGCAGCGTGCGTACAGCGGCGTCATCTGCGTCGAGACGCCGCTTTCATCAAGAAAAATCAGCTTTTCAAGCGGGATCGAGCGGAGCGTTTCGACGAACTCTTGACGGCGGATCCGGTTAGCTTCCGTGTCGCGCTCAACTGCGTGGAGCGACTTTTTTTAAGACGAAAGCCCATCTTGACCAGAACCCGCCAAATGTAAACCGTACAGAGGCGAAGCTGGCTGCGACGTTCTAACTCGGCTTGTATCTCAGGCAACGTGGCGTCGGGTTGCGAAGCGACAATCGCGGCGAGAACTGCCCGGTCCAGACGGGACTTGGGGCCGGGCGTAAACTGTTTGCGCTCGATCTGCCCGTTCGACTTGCGCTGGGCCGAGATTTTCCACGCCCAGCCACGGCTAACGCCGAACTGCTGCGCTAGCTGAGAAAGCGTCCCTTGACCGCGGTCGTGGGCCTCCAACAGCTTCCGCCGTAAATCATCCGAATATGCTTGCGCCATGAGCTTGTGACGCGGAAAGTCGCCTACTTAACTCTACACTATCTGTCAAGATGCTCTAGAATGGGCGACCTTAAGGGTGTCGAGGTGACTCAAAGCGAAGTTAAGGAGCGAGGTGACGGATGGTACGGCACGGCAGAAACTACCATGAACTTCGCTCGTGGAAGTCTGAACTTTACCTACATTTTGAAGAAGAACAACGGTTCTTGGAAAATCTACAGCTACCACGAAGAATAACTGCAATTTCGCTCCATCCCGCAGGCCGCTCTTCGGAGCGGCCTTGCTGTCAGCGGGCCATGTAGCGAATGGCGCCGAGCTTGTCGGGGTCGAGGCCGTAGAAGTCGTCATCGGAGAGGCGACCGGAGCGGAGCAGGCTGGCGAAGATCCGGGCAGGACGGAGTAGCTGTAATCGAAGTCGAGGGTGGGCTACCTGCCTGAAGACCAGAAATTTCGCTTGATTTTTCAGGGTCTTAAAAGCCCACGCTCCTTTCGTAAGCGCTATCTGTAACTGAGCTACTAGGATTTGCGGGCTTTGGCGTGCTCGGACTCCACAAAGTCGTCGAAGCTCCAGCCAGCCATCAGATCCTCGTCGAAGGCTCCGGGATAAACGCAGGAGTTGCCTTTTGCTGCCGAAGTGGGCCCGGCGGCAGCCTTCGCGGCTTCGGGAATCAGGTAGTTTTGTTCCAATCCCTGACGCAGCAACTCGAAGGCCTGCTCGGGAGTGTCGGCAAACTGGAAGAGCTCGATGTCTTTGGGCGAGATGGCGCCGGTATCGACCAGAACATCAAGGTTGAAGACCTTCTTCCAATAGTCGGAGCCGTAAATGACGACGGTGATTTTTTTGCCGAGCTTGCGGGTCTGCACCAGGGTAAGGATCTCGAACATCTCGTCGAGGGTGCCGAAACCGCCAGGAAAGACGACCAAAGCCTTGGCCAGATACGCAAACCAGAGCTTGCGCATAAAGAAGTAGTGGAACTCGAAGTTGAGCTCGGGCGTGATGTAGGGGTTGGGCCGCTGCTCGAAGGGCAAAAAGATGTTCATACCAATGGTTTTGCCGCCAGCCTCGTAGGCGCCACGGTTGGCCGCCTCCATGATGCCGGGGCCACCGCCCGAGGTGACAACGAAGCGATGATGGCGCGAGGGGATGGTCTTGGCCCACTTGGTGAGCAACTGCGACAGACGGCGAGCGTCTTCGTAGTAGCGGGCCATTTCAACGGCGGCCACGGCGCGCTTGAGTTGCAGAACGCTGGCCAAGCCGGCGGCGATTTCCCGGGCCTTGGCGGGCTGTTCTTCCTGGGGAGCGGGGCTCGTAGAGCCAGTGTTTTCCAGTAGTTCCAAGGCGTGTCCAGCTTCTTCGCGACCGCGGAAGCGGGCCGAGCCAAAGAAGACAACCGTGTCTTTGATCTTTTCGCGGCGGAAGCGGGCCAGCGGCTCAATAAACTCGCTGACGATGCGGATCAGCCGGCCGTCGGGGCCGTTGAGGAAAGCCAGGTTCTCATAGGCCAGTGGCGCCGACTCAAGCGGCGGCGGCGCGCCGTTACCGGGAATCACCGCTTCCTCGGCCGAGGGAACGGCGGCAGGCTGGGCGGTTTTTACATTGGCGCGAGCGGCAGAGGTGGATTTCGGCTTTTCTGATTTCATGGCTTAGCGATCCCGATAGCGAATGGCGTCTTGAAACGCGATCCAGAGGTTGAGCAGGCCCAGGCCTGTGACCAGGCCGCGGACGGCGCCCATGGCGGCGATGGTGGCGACAGAAGGATATTGGAGAAAGATCGGGTTCTGGTCCCAAAAGCGGTGCGACCAAGGCATCCAGCAGAGGAACAGGCCGACGTACATGCGCAGCAGCACGCGGAGAAAAAGCTCAATCCGCTCCAGCCAGTGGGGAGTACGATGCGGCGAGCGCGGCGCGTCGTGCGGCGCAGGCGCCGGATCCAGCCCCGAAGGTGGTTCGGGGAGCGTGTTGAATGTGAGATCTATTTGCTGACGCATGTAATCGTTCTTGTTCGCCGATGCCGTTGCACCGCGCTGGTTCTGTTGTCTGTGGCCTGCGCTGGGCGGCGAACGTCCAACACAGGGATACTCTTGCAACGGTAACACAGCTCGGAGGATGAAGCAGGCGCTTCGTTTCACCTCATCCCCGGCGTGAAAAGAGTGACGCGCAGGGGATGAGATGACCATTTAAGAGAACGACGGCAGGCCGGCCAGGGCCATGGCGATCTCGTGTTCCGGGTACTCGTAGTTTTCCAGCTTGCCGGCCTGGTAGTCGATATAGGACTGCATATCGAAGTGGCCGTGGCCGCTCAAGCTGAAGAGAATGGTGCGCGGTTTACCCTCGGCCTTGGCCTCCAGCGCCTGGCGGATGGTTTCGGCGATGGCGTGGTTGGACTCGGGCGCGGGCATGATGCCTTCGGAGCGGGCGAATTGAATGCCGGCGGCAAAAGCGTCGAGCTGCTGTACCGTGGTGGCCTCGGCCAGGCCGGTATCGATGACATGCGAAACCAGCGGAGCCATGCCGTGATAACGCAGGCCGCCAGCGTGAATGCCCGGCGGCACGAAGGTGCTGCCCAGGGTGTGCATCTTGACCAGCGGAGTCAGATGGCCGGTGTCGCCGAAGTCGTACGTGAAGCGGCCTTTGGTGAGGCTGGGGCAGGCGGCCGGCTCAACGGCCACGATGCGGGCGTGCGATTTTCCCTTGAGATTGCGGCCGACGTAGGGGAAAGCCAGTCCGGCAAAGTTCGATCCGCCACCGGCGCAGCCGATGATTACGTCGGGCTCGTCGCCAGCCAGCGCCATCTGCTCGATCGCTTCCTGGCCGATGACAGTCTGATGCAGCAGAACGTGATTGAGCACGCTGCCCAGCGCGTATTTAGTTTGCGGGTCCTTGGCGGCGACTTCGACGGCCTCGGAGATGGCGATGCCGAGCGAGCCGCGGCAATCGGGATCTTGCGCCAGGATGGCGCGGCCGGCATCGGTGGTGTTGCTGGGGCTGGAGATGACCGAAGCGCCGAAGGCCTCGATCAGCGCGCGGCGATAGGGCTTCTGGTCATAGCTGACGCGCACCATGTAGACCTTGCACTCCAGGCCGAGAAAGGCGCAGGCCATGGCCAGCGACGAGCCCCACTGTCCGGCGCCGGTTTCGGTGGAAAGATGCGTCACTCCGGCCTGCTTGTTGTACCAAGCCTGAGGAACGGCGGTGTTGAGCTTGTGCGAGCCGGCGGGGCTCACGCCCTCGTACTTGTAATAGATGTGGGCGGGAGTGTCGAGAGCCTTCTCCAACCGCCGCGCGCGAACCAGCGGCGCGGGCCGCCACTGCGCATAGATCTGGCGAACCTCGCCAGGAATTTCAATCTCGTGCTCGGTGCTGACCTCCTGGAGAATGAGGTTCATGGGAAAAATGGGAGCGAGATCGTCGGGACCGAGCGGCTGGTGCGTTCCGGGATGCAATGGCGGCGCGGGGGGCGTGGGCAGATCGGGAACGATGTTATACCAAGACTGCGGAATATGGCTCTGCGGCAAATTGTACTGAATGGTCTCCATGGGGCCATTTTACGGGAGGTTTGCCAGGTTTGGCCCGGCAACGTTCTTCAGGATCTCACAAGTGCGCTGTGGCCCTCGTCACTGCGCTGGTTGGATGCGCGCCGTAGCCTTTGCTCGTTAACCAGGAGAAAAACGATGTCTGCGATTGCACCGGAAAATGTTAAGACTGTCGAAAATCTGCTTGCCGCATTCGAGGGCGAGTCGAACGCCAACGCCAAGTACACGCTTTTTGCCGTCAAGGCCGACGCCGAGGGCTGGCACGGCGCCGCCAGTTTGTTCCGGGCCGCGGCGCGCGCCGAGCAGATTCACGCTGCAAATCACGCGCGGGTGATCAAGCAGTTGGGCGGCGAGGCCAAGTGCACCATTCACGAGGCCGAGGTGAAGGGCACGCTCGACAATCTGAAGACCGCATTGGCCGGCGAGCAGTACGAGATCGACACCATGTATCCGGGGTTTTTGGCCGAGGCCGAAGAGCGCAAGAACACCGCGGCCATCCGCACCTTCCACGGCGCCATGGAGGCCGAAAAGACGCATGCGCGGCTCTACGGCGAAGCCATCAAGCTGGTCGAGACCGGCAACAAATCCGATTGGGTGGGTGCGGCCAAGGATTTCTACGTTTGCCCGGTCTGCGGCTACACCTCGGAAACGCCCGACGAGCACGAACGCTGCCCGGTCTGCAACTGCCCCTGGGCGAAGTTTGAGGTGATCCGGTAGACGGCGGCCGATTGAACGGCCGCGCTGGTAAAGCGAGTGGGTTCAGGGCTTGCCGGTGAGTGGTTGCGGCAACTTCGCCGGATCCTGAAGTTTTTTCTGGACGAAGACCGCGGCGATCTTGTCTTGGTAGACGAGTTGGAAGCGGGCATCGGAGCGCAGAAGATCGACCAATGGGTTGCCGATGGGTCCGATGGCGATGCCGGCCGAGGCCAGATCGGGATCGGTGTTCCAGCCGGGATGGCCCAGCCAGGTGCCGATGTTGCGCGCGATCCGTTCGTCGCCGAAGACGTTGGCGCGGCCGTCGATGCTGACCGGCATGCGGAGATTCCAGATCAGGTAGCCGCCCCAGTCGTACGTGTTGTAAAGCGGCCCGCGGAAGTGGCCGTCTTTGATGGCCTCGACGGCGCGTACCGGCATCTGATCGGCGAGATCGGCGCGCAATTGTGCGTTGCCGATCTGCATGGCGGTTGCGGCGGCGCAAAGAAGAGCGCCCGAGCCCAGGGCGATTGCGGGAATGGCAAACGCAGGAGGCTTGCCGAGGCCCTCCTCGGTGACCGGCAGCAGCGAGGCCAGGATGGCGACGGCAACCACGGCGAGCAGCCAGATTTCGCGGCCGGAGCGGAAGCTGACGGTGATGGCTAGAGCCAGCGCGGCCAGCTCGAAGAAGGGAATGTGCCGCGTCCAAGCCAGTGCGGCCATGCAGAAGAAGGCCAGAAAGAGCAGCACGAATTCATTCTGCGTGCGGAAGGTGAGCGCGGTCATTTCGGCGACGTTGGTGGCTGCTCCCGGCATGGCGACCAGGCCATAGGCTACTTGATAGATGCGCCAACCGTAGGGATTGGCGAGCGTGGCCAGCAGGCAGGCGGCCAATAGCGGCCAGGTAGTGGAAGAGCGCAGTTTTGTCTGCTTATAGGGCCACCAGCGCTCGGCCAGCGGCTCGGCCACGGCCAGGCCCAGCACCAGCAGGCCGGCGACGAATTCAATATGCGTGTTGGCCCACAGCGCGAAGAGCAGCGGCAGAAAGAGCAGCCCGCGCCGGTCGCCGGTGCGCCGCGCGTGCATCAGAATGTCAATCTCAAAGACGAAGATCAGGATGGTGATCAGCCAGGGACGCGGCGTGAAGAAGGGCAGCAGCATGTCCATGGTGGCCGCGGTGAGCAGCGCGGCAAGAACAAAGTCGGAGAGCTGGCGGCGGATCATGCGGTAGACCGCGGCGGTGATGGCAGTGATCATGCCCGCCGTGTAAACGGCCGCTCCAGCCAGATCCCAGCGCTGGTAGAGCTTGAAGATGACCACCTCGAAGAGCCAGCTATAGGCCGCCCAGAACTTGCCGGCGCCGAAGGCCGAAAACGGGTCAGTGCGCGGAACTGCGTGGTGAGCGAGGATCCACTCGCCCGAGGCCATGTGCCACCAGAGATCGCTGTCGGCGGTCAACGAACTGCGCAGATAGAAAATTCCCGGTACGGCAAAAAGAAAAACCAACATCAGCGCGCGGGCGATCTGCGCCCGTCTCTCCAGCGTTAACATGCGAGCAACCCTTCCTGTAGCCAACCGTCCACGCGGTCACGCTCGATTCCCTGTGTTTTATCAACCAGCCACCGGTCAGTGTATTTGAATCCGGCATACCAGGTGGAAACATCGCCATCGATAGCGATGTAGATCATCAAGCTGGCGGCGCGATTGGCCTTTGCCTGGCGCGAATACCACGCAAAAACAGCGGAGCGGGAGAGGCGCGCGATTTGCGGCTGCGCCTGCGGCAGATAGGCATGCTTTACGCGGCTGTGCAATGGCTTTGTTATAACTTGCTCTTTCAACTCGCCATTTCCGCCGCGAACGAAATATTTCTCGGTCACAATGCGGTGGGGATGAAAGGCGGGCACGCGGACAGGTTGCAACCACATCGGAACCAGGTTCTTTCCCGTAAAATTACGCCACTTGAAGCCGAACCAATTGTCGATCTCGACGAGAAAAAGTTCCTGCGCCCGCGAATTTTCAAGTGCGCGCAGCACCAGCGTTTCGGCGATGGCAAGAAACTCGCGATCCGGACCGGAGTCCTCGCAAGGCATCAGATGCATAGTTAAATCCTCACCAACTCCTGCTGCACGCGGCCTGTGACCCAGGCTTTGCCGGGGGCGGTGAGCATGTCGATTTCGCTACGCACGCCGAACTCGGGCAGATAGATGCCGGGCTCGACGGAGAAGCAGGTATTGGGCAGCAGCAGGCGCACGTCGTGGGTCTCGAGGTTGTCGAGGTTGGCGCCGGGGCCGTGGATCTGGTGGGCGATGTTGTGGCCGGTGCGGTGAGTGAAGTACTCGCCAAAGCCGGCCTCGCGGATGACGCTGCGGGCGGCATCGTCGGCCTCGAAGCCGTGGATGGGCCGGTTGACGGCGAAGGCGTCAGTGACCAGCGAAATAGCGGCGTCACGGGCCTGGCGAACGGTGGAAAAGACAAGCTGCTCGCGCTCGGTGGGCTCGCGGCCAACCACGGCCGTCCAGGTGATGTCGTAAAAGATGCTGGTGGGCGAGCCGGTGCGGGCCCAGATATCGATGAGCAGAAAATCGCCCTCGCGGATGGGCAACGAATGCGTGGCGGTGGGTTCGTAGTGCGAGTCGGAGGTGTTGGCGTTGACGCTGACGTCGGGGCCGCTCTCCCAAACCAGGTTTTCGCGGCGCATGGCCTCGCGCAACCAGGCAACGAGATCGTATTCGGTGAACAGCGCGTGCAGCGAGCCGGAGGCGGGGCGCAGCCGGCGGCTGACCTCGTGCCAGGCCTCGGCGACGATCGAATCGATCATGCGCTGGGCGATGGCGTGCGAGTTCACTTGATCGGAGGTAAGCACGGCGGCAAAGTGGCTGACCAGATCGGCGGAGGTGACAATCTCTTTGCCCAGCGAGCGGAGAAATTCGACCGTGCCGGCATCGACCATCGAGATATAGAGAATGTCGTTGTTGGGCGAGTACTGCATGGCGATGCGCTGGGCGCCTTCGAGCAGCGTGGCCAGCCCGGCGTGCAGCTCTTGCCAACTGGAGTAGAGCGCCCTCGTGCCTGGCAGCACATCCAGCCGGCCCTGCTCAATGCGATGCACAAGCTTGCGCGGCTTGCCCGTGGCGGGAATGAAGTAGTACCAGCGCCGCGTAATCATCACCTTGGGGTCGAGCGAAAGAATCTGCAGGGCGATGGGATCGCGGTGGTGGTGGTCATAGAAAAGCCAGCCGTCGAGACCGGCCTCGCGGAGAGCGGACTGCATCGCGTCAAGGTGCATACCGGAATAGGATAAGCCGTCAGGCTTTCGGTCGCGCGCTCGGGAGAAAATGATTGCCGCCTAGCCACAGGCTACGGGCAAACTCAACATGCCTCCAAGTAGGTGCCGAACAGGACCGCGCTTGAGTATCCGGAAGCAATCAATGGAGGAAATTCTTTTTTGAACGGGAAGATATTGTCCGAGGCGGATTCTCAACCGCCGGGTTCACCGCAACAAAACCGAATCCCTGGCTTTGGCTGCCAACGCTTGGTCGAAGGTGACCAGGGTCAAGCCTCCGGTAGCGGCAAAAGCAGCCAGAAACGCATCGGTCCACGTCTTGGGCGATGGGGTAGTGGCCTGGGTTCTTTGCACGAACTCCCGGTCCAGGCCGGCAGGCTCGTCTTCAAGTCCGGCTTTGCCGTCGTCGATCCACTGCCGGTAAAGCGCCCAACATTGGCGCTGAGTCAGAGCCTCGTCGCCCATCACGGCTTCGGTGGTCATCAAGCGGAAGAAGCCCATCTGCGTTTGCCGGCAAAAGACGAGCACGCTCTCGGGCTCCAGCGAGTAGAACCAAGCGCGCGCTGCCTCATGGTGCGCGTGCATCTGGTGGTGCAGGGCCACCCAGACATTCACATCAGGAAAAAGCCGTGATTTCATCGATTTGCTCGTTAGTCAGGTCGAGCGTGCCGGGGCGTTTGGAGCGAACGACGGGAATTTCGAAGCGCTTTTGCGGTGTCTCCCGCTCACCCTGCCGTATCGTCTCCAATGCCTCCAGCACCAACTTGCGCACGGTCTCTCCCCGCTCGGCTGCAAGTACTTTGATGGCCCGGTAGGTTTCGTCGGGAATGTCGATGGTGGTACGCATAAATATATATTAATATAAAAGCATATTTATGCCAAGACTGGCTCAAAATTCTATCTGATGGATTCGCCGTTGGATGGGGAGTTGTGCCGGACCCAGCCATGCATACCGGCTGCGAAGCTGCGGCGGTCGAGACGCGGTAGTTCGCGGGCGGTTTTGTCGGGGACGAGCGGGTAGTGGCGGGCGGCGATCAGCAGTTCGGGGACGCACCAGAGGTCGTCCCCGGCGGTCATCCAGCAGCGGTGGTCAAGCCGGGAAAGGTTGACGGCGCGCGAGTAGGCACGCAACGTGCGTTGGCCGCGCAGGTTGTAGTAGTGCTCGAAGTAGCTGAGCGCCAGCTCGCGCAGGGTGCGGTAGACGGGCGAGCGAAAGCGCAGGCCGGCGAAGTTGGATTTGGCGACCGCGCCCCAGAGTCCGCGTTCGCGGTAGAGGGCGACAACGTGGTCGTCGTCGTGAACGGCTTCGAGGTCCATGATGAGCGGCGGACGGCCCTGCAGGCGAAAGGCCGCGGCGGCAACCAGCGCGCCTTCCAGGCAGTGGCCCTTGCGTTCGTGCAGCGCGCGGCGCGGCGAACCGGCCGTGTCTGCGTACTGATAGGCGAGCTCGTCGAGGAAGTGCTGGACGCGGGCCGGAGTCTTGAGCGCGCGCAGGGTGCGCAACTCGGCCGGTGTAAGGCCGTAGGTTTGGCGAATGCGCCGCGGCATGGATAAAGCTGTTTCCTTTCAAAGCCACTCTACACCGGCCGGAGATTTGCACTAAAGTATTTCAGTTTTTAGCCGATGCATCGAGGCAGGAGTGGAATCGCCCCGATGGGAATCGCGCCTATTCCCGGAATCCAGCCGTTGGGCCCGGTGCGGCCGCCGGAGACGAATCTGCGTCAGCCGCCGATCTTCGAGATCGATGGCGTGGAGAAGCCCAGCGACGGTCAAGGGCAGGGCAACAAGCGTAAAGCCGCCGGCGCCGAAGAGGACGAGGAAGACGAGCAGTTGCTGGAAGCAGGGGAGGAAGAACAGCCTTCCGATACCTTTGGCGGGGTTCCGGATGAGAGCCCGGCGCGGCAAGTAGATTATTTCGCGTAAGTACAACTCACAGGCAAAAGAAATGGGGGCCGGATCATTGCCGGCCCCCGATTTTTTCTCCGTCTACGCGCTTAGGCGCTGGCGGAGCTGCGCAGATTTTGTTCGGTCTGCTCGCCTTCGATGGAGCCGGAATCGGCGAGGCGAATGAGCCGGTGCAGGTAGGCGCGCGAGATCGAGAGGCTACGCGCGGCCAGGGTTTTGTTGCCGTTGTGTTCGCGCACGGCGTTGATGGCGAGTTTGACCTTGTAGTCGCGCAACTGGCGCTCGAACGAGCCCGAGGGCTGGTAGTCGGCGATGTCGACTACTTCATCGAAGGCAGCGTCATCCTGCTCGCCGTTGTCGGGCAAGGCCAGATTCAGATCTTCAATGCGAATGCTCCGCTCCGGGGCCAGAATGATGGAGCGTTGGATGACGTTTTCCAACTCGCGGACATTGCCCGGCCAGGGATAGGATTGCAGCAACTCCAGGGCGTCGGGCTCGATGCCGTCCATGGGCTTTTGGAAGACGTTCGCATAATGGCGCAACAGATGCTGCGCAATGAGCGGAATATCTTCCTGCCGGTTCTGCAAGGGCGGCGACTCGATACGCATGACGTTGATGCGATAGAAGAGATCTTGGCGGAATTTGCCCTCGGTGACCAGCTTGGCCAGATCCTGATGGGTGGCGAAGATCAGACGGGCGCGCAGCGGGATTAGTTTATTCGAGCCCAGCCGGCTGAATTCCATCTGCTGCAGAACGCGCAGCAGTTTGACCTGAGTGAACAGGCTCAGGTCGCCGATCTCGTCCAGAAACAGAGTGCCGTCGGCGGCCTGTTCGAAGTAGCCTTCGCGGGCGCCTATGGTGCCGGTGAAGGCGCCTTTTTCGTGGCCGAAGAGTTCGGCTTCGATCAGTGTTTCGGGAATCGCGCCACAGGAGACGGCCACAAAAGGCTTGCTTGCCCGGGAGCCCAAATTATGGATGGCGCGGGCAATCAACTCCTTGCCGGTGCCACTTTCGCCGGTGACCAGCACGGCGGCGTTAAGGTTCGTGACGCTGCGCACCAACTGATAGACGCGCTTCATCGAGGGGCTGGAGCCAATAATCCGGTCGCAGCTGCAGGGCTCTTCGTTGCGCTGTTGGGCGTTGTAGAGCTGCTGCTTGAGTTTGGATGTTTCGTAGGCTCGGTTGATCATGGTCTTCAGGTCGCGAATCGAGGGCGGACGGCGGCAATAGCCGAAGGCGCCCGAACGGACTAACTCGAATGCGGTGGAACGAAGGCTGTCATCCGCCATCAGAATCGCCGGCACATGGGAGGCGATCAGTTGGCGCGAGCACTCGATGCGAGTGTGAAGTGTGTCTTCAAGCGAATCGAGATCCAGAATCATCACGTCACAGCCGCCGGCGGCAACGAGTTGATTCATCTCTTTCGCGTCAGACTCTAGCAAAACCTCAAAATCTTTGCCCAAAGACGAGGAAAGCAAGGGACGCAGTGTGTGATCTTCTGAATACAGTCCTATTTTTGTCATGCCGAGCGATCTACCATATCGCTGATTTCATGACGCCGCTCCCGGGGGAAAGATCGGCGGTGTGTTCATCATCGGAAATAGATCCAACAGCAACCATGCCCCTTTCGTGCTAGGGGTGTGCCACATGGAAAGACGCGCATTCGATTGATGAAACTGAAGTTAATGATAGTGAAAAGGTGGGGGGAAATGGGATGCGCGGCGATAGAAAAAAACCGAATGTAACCGGGAAAAACGAGTGAATACCTGAATTTACGGGGAATAAAAGGAGAAAGTGGGCGTTTGCGCCTGCCGCTTGCTGAATACGAAGATTCAGGGCAAAATCATCCTGTCAGCTGAAATAAAAGGGTAACTATAGTGATCCCCAAGATGTGTGCGCAGGCCCGCAAGATGACCAAAAATCGGCACACTGGTGGAGGATGCGGTTTTTGTAGATGTTTTTAGTTTGTAAGACGATCGCCTTGGCTAGATCGTGTTATTGCGCTGTATAAGGAAGATTTTTTATAACAAATCCCTCTGCTCCCTGCGTGTGTTTCACGTTGGGACAAAGGCAAAACAAACGTGTACGCATGTGTAAACCAACTGCTCCTACGGGCAGTTGGGACGTAAACGGCCAGCGACACAACAGCCTTACCGAATTGGCAAGTATTAGATTCGGAATGGCTTAATGGCAAAATGGTTTGGCTGGACAATTGCTGAATTCTTAAGTTCATTCTGCACGCCGAAGGGGAAAAGGAGCGTTCATGGTGCATTCGGTCGCCTGGTGGCCGACGGTGGTTGCAGTCAGCGTGGCGACCGTGACGGATTTGCGCAGCCGCAGGATTCCTAACTGGCTGGTATTGCCGTTTTTTGTGGCCGGGGTTGTGGTCTCCAGTTTTTTACATGGATGGCAGGGAGCCGGGCAGAGTCTTGAAGGAGCGGGGCTGGGGTTGTTGATTTACGGCGTACTGTTCTGGATGGGCGGCATGGGAGCAGGCGATGTGAAGTTAAGCGCGGCGATCGGAGCATGGATTGGACCGCATCAATTGCTGATTGCATTGATTATGACGGCGCTGGTAGGTGGTGTGATGGCGGTTGGATGGGCGATCTGTGGCGGTTTTGCCAAGGATCTTTTCTTGCATGCCAGCCAGGTGCTGTTCCGGACCAAGGGGAGCGAAGAAGCAGTATTGAGCAACCCCAAGCGGCGCAAGATGCCCTATGCGCCGGCGATTGCCATCGGGACGTTGTTATCGTTTTTCGCATATTGAGGTAGGGAGATGTCGAGGATGCAACCACAACATTACGAGTACGATGCCGGAGCGGAGCCGCCGATGAGCCCGCTGAAGGTGACGCGCGGCTCAGTGGTTGTGGCATTTCCGCAGCCAGCCAGTTCCGGATTCGATCAGATCGGCGGCGAGCCGCTTTCGATTGCCTTGATTGCCCCCCACGAGGAGCGGCGCAAGGCGGCGGTTGTGGCCTTGAGTGTATGTGGCAACGAAGAGCTTCACCCGTTCACTAGCTATCCGCCGTCGCTGGAGGATGTGCCGCAGCTACTGGATGAGAAATACGATGTGATCGTTGTCGATCTGGACAGCGATCCTGTTTATGCTTTGGGGCTGGTCGAACGCGTGGCCAGGAATGGCATGGCCACTGTGATGGTGTATTCGGAGAGTGCCGGGCCGGAGCTTTTGATGCGCTGCATGCAGGCTGGAGCGCGGGAGTTTTTGCCGGTTCCCTTTACTTCCGCCGTGGTGGGTGAGGCTCTGGTGCGCGCCGCGGCGCGGCGGTCGGCCAACCGGACGGCCAGCAAGGCCACGCAGTCGGGCAGACTGCTGTCCTTCATCGGTTCCAAAGGGGGCGCGGGAACCACGACGCTGGCCTGCAATTTTGCCGTGTCGCTGGCCCGGGATCTGGGGCGGAAGACGCTGCTGATCGATCTGAATCTGCCGCTGGGCGACGCGGCGTTGAATTTGGGGCTAACCGCCGAGTTTTCTACAATTGACGCCTTGCAGGCCGCCAAGCGCCTGGATGGGCAGTTTCTCTCTCAGCTTTTAGTCAAACATGAGCCGGAACTTTGGTTGCTGGCGGCGCCGGGCCGTTTTGTTCCCTACCAGCCGAGTTGCCAAGCCGTGGACCGCTTGTTGGAGGTGGCGCGGCAGGAGTTTGATCAGGTTGTGGTCGACTTGGGGTCGAAACTGGATATGATGGATTCGTCGGCTTATAAGGAAGCCGACGCGGTTTATTTAGTTACGCAGGCCAGCATTCCCGAGCTGCGTAACTCGAACCGGCTCATTTCACAGTTTTTCTCAGGAGAATCACCCAGACTGGAGATCGTTGTCAATCGTTATCAATCGCGGATCCAGGGCATTACCGAGCCGCACATTCGCAAAGCCCTGACCCGGCCGGTGCAGTGGAAGATCCCCAATGACTTTGCCTCGGTACAGGAGATGCAAGTTAACGCTACGCCGCTGGTCTTGGGGGACTCGGCAGTAGCACGGCAGATCAAGGCTATGGCCAAGGCGGCGCTGGGTGGCGGCCAGGTGATGGCGGAAGACCAGCCGAAGAAACGTGGTTTTCGGTTATTTGGCTGAATAGGCCGATGTTTTAATTTTCTAGATTTGATGGAAGGGACACAGTGGAACTGCTCAATTTTGAAGCGTACAAGGCGGAGATACACAAAACCCTGATCGCCAAGCTCGATCTGGAAAAGTTGTCGCGCATTAATTCTGCTCAGGCACGGCAAGCCGTATCCGGGCTCATCAAAGAGATCATGGCGGACCAGCGTGTTCCGCTGAACTACGACGAACAGGAGCGCATTCAGTCCGATCTGCTCGACGAGGTCTTTGGATTGGGGCCGTTGGAGCCTCTGCTGCGCGATGCCAAAGTCTCCGATATTTTGGTAAACGGCAAAGATCACGTATTTGTTGAAAAGAGCGGTATGTTGCAGCGGGTCAACACGTCGTTTCGCGACGACCGGCATTTGATGCAGATCATCGACCGCATCGTGTCGCGCGTTGGCCGCCGCGTTGACGAGTCCTCGCCGATGGTCGACGCCCGCCTTCCAGACGGCTCGCGTGTGAACGCCATTATTCCGCCGCTGGCACTGGATGGACCTTCGATCTCGATCCGCCGTTTCGGCACCGGACCGATCCAGGCCAACCAACTGGTGCAGATGAAGAGTATTTCGGCGGAGATGATGGAGTTGCTCTCTTCGGCGGTGCGCGCGCGCATCAGTATCATCGTCTCCGGCGGTACCGGTTCGGGCAAAACCACGTTACTCAATATTCTTTCGCAATACATTCCCAATAATGAACGCCTGGTGACCATCGAGGACGCGGCCGAGTTGCGGCTGGCGCAAGAGAACATTGTGCGGCTTGAGACGCGGCCGCCGAACATTGAAGGTCAAGGCGCGATCCGGCAGCAACAGTTGTTGATCAACGCTCTTCGTATGCGTCCCGACCGCATTATCATGGGCGAGACGCGCGACGCGGCAGCCTTCGATATGTTGCAGGCCATGAACACCGGTCACGAGGGATCGATGACCACCATCCACGCCAACACACCCCGCGACGCGCTGTCCCGCTTGGAGTCGATGGTGGCTATGGGCATGAATCTGCCGGAAAAGTCAGTTCGCCAGCAGATAGCCTCGGCGGTGACGATCATTGTGCAGGCCGCGCGTTTAAGCGACGGTACCCGTAAGGTGACGAGTATTGCCGAGATTACGGGCATGGAAGAGAACGTAATCAGCATGCAGGAAATTTTCGTTTTCGAGAGAAAAGGTATTGGTCAGGATGGGCGGGTGATTGGAGCGTTCAAGCCCACGCGCATTCGGCCGCGCTTCATGGAACGGCTGCGCATTGCCGGTATGATTCTGCCGCCCAGCATGTTTGAGAAGGAAACTCCGGTCAACTAAGGGTGAAAGAGGAGTCAAGATGGGATTTGTGATTTTCATCGGCGTATTTTCAGTCACGGCGCTTGTGATGAGCGTCGCGCTGGCCGAATCGCGTGGCACGCGTCAAGCAGCGGCTGCGCTGGATTCGGTCATTAAGACTGATTCCTGGGACAAGCGCCAGGTAAAACTAGATATTCGCAAAGACGAGCAGATCAGCAGCATTCCCTGGCTGAATCAAAAGCTGACGAGCATGCAACTGGCTCCCTTTCTGAAGCGCATGCTCAGTCAGGCGGCTCTGGACTGGAGTCCGGGACGGTTGCTGGGTTTCTGTCTGTTAGGTCTGTTGATTCCCATTTTTGTGCTGTTGCAGATTAAGGCGTCGGTTCCCATCGCGCTGTTGGCAGGGCTGGTGCTTGGGTTCGCCCCTTTCGGCTTTGTTTTATTTAAACGTAGGCAACGCTTTGGGGCCTTCGAAAAAGCGCTGCCTGAGGCGCTGGATCTGATTGTGAGCGGACTTCGCGCCGGCCATAGCTTGCTGGCGGCCATGGCGCTGGTAGCGCGCGAGTGCGCGGAGCCGGTCAGCGGCGAATTCAAGATCTGCTTCGAAGAGCAGAATTACGGCTTGGAAATGAAGGCTGCGCTGGACAATCTGGTGAATCGGGTTCCTCTTCAGGATTTGAAGATTGCCACTACGGCTATCATTATTCAAAAAGAGAGCGGCGGTAACTTGGCCGAGGTACTGGACAAGACTTCGGCTGTGATTCGCGATCGTTTCCGCCTCAAGCGGGAAATTATGACGCACACCGCACAGGGCCGGCTTACCGGAGTCGTTCTTACCGGTCTGCCTTTGGTACTGGGTGTTGCTATTTACTTTGTCGCACCGGATATGATCAGTCTTCTGTGGCACCGTGATGTTGGTATTAAGCTGATGTGGATTGCCGCAGGCATGATTCTGTTTGGTGGGTTCGTGATTAACAAAATCGTCGATATCGACGTCTGAGGCCAATATGGGATATTCAATTTTATTTTTTGTCGCGATCTTCCTGCTGATAGGCAGCGTTGGCGTGTTGTTGTTCTACCGCGAGTCCCATCTGCGCCGTATCAGCGCGGCCATCAATCAGCAGCAAGAAGAAAAAAGTCTGAAGAGCGTGGTGCAGCAGGCGGGAACCTCCATCGGCAATATGATGGTGATGTTCGAAAGCCTGGTGCCGAAGAGCGAGCAGGAAAAGTCGGCTGTCAAGGAACGTCTGGCTCGTGCCGGCTACCGTGACGAGTCCGCGGTCAAGATTTATTATGGCACCCAGGTGGCTGTTCCACTGGTATTGGTGGTGGTTACACTTGTTACCGGGTTAGGCAGCATGTCCGCATTTCTATATGTCATTGCGGCGATTCTTGGGTTTATGTTGCCAAGTATGTGGTTGGGGAAAATGACCACTTTGCGGCAAAAGAAAATCGCCCGCGCATTGCCCGACGTGCTGGATCTTCTGGTGATCTGCATGGAAGCGGGCTTGAGCTTGGACCAGGCGACTTCGCGGACGTCGCAAGAATTGACCGGCACGCATCCGGCGTTGTGCCAGGAGATGAACATACTGGTGCTGGAACAGCGCGCCGGCGTGTCCCGTTCCGAATGCTGGAAGCATATGGCCGAACGCACCGGGGTAGATAGCATACAGAGCCTGACATCCACTCTCGTACAGGCCGAGCAGTTCGGAACCAGCGTAGCCAAGGTGCTGCGCGTACATTCCGAAACATTACGTACACAGCGCGTGCAGATGATCGAAGAGCTGGCAGCGAAAACTTCGGTCAAGCTGGTTTTTCCTCTCGTGCTGTTTATATTTCCCGCGCTATTTCTGGTTACACTGGGACCAGCCGCCATTGTGATGGTGGAATCGTTTAACAATTTAAATAAATAAGCAGGAAGGGGAAAAAATGGACAACGCGAGCCTTATCAGAATCATTGCCGGAGTAGTGGCAGTTGTCATTTTGGTGGTTATCGTTCAACGCCGCCGCACGAAGACCAAGTAAGTGCAGGCACACTAACCCGGGGCGTTCTCCGCAAGTGGGCGTCGCGGCAAATTAGATACATTCTGTTGTCCGGCAGGCCTGTTGAGGCTCTGCCGGACAATAGAATGGCAAGCGAATTAATTCTGCCGCGCAAGGGTGGGCGGCAGGAAGCGGGTTAAGGGTATGGGGTTGGCGAACCGTGCCGCTGCAGCGGCCCTAAAACCGGAGCAAGGAAAGGGGTCTGCGGCATACCAGCCGCGAACGGGTGGGACCATGGAAGCGCGGATACAGTGCGCTTATAACCAGACCCGGGAGTGCTTTCTTGGCCTGCAGGTGCGTACTGCGGATTTACCGGTGGCGCACCTTGGCGAGCTGATGGCGGAGCGGCCGCTGCGCTCGGGCGAAGGTTTGTGGATGAAGCCATACCGTGGAATACCGGCGACAACGATGCCCGCTCCGCTGGACTTGATTTGCCTCGACGGAGAGTGCAGAGTCATCGATACAGTCGAGTCCTTCCCTACGTTCCAGGTGCGTTCGTCGCATCCGCAGCCGGAGAGCGTGTTGGCGCTTCCCGCGCATTCGATTTATTCTTCGCAGACGCAGCCCGGCGATCAGCTGGTGCTTTGCGAGGCCGAAGAGATGGAGCAACAGTTAGAGCGGCTGACCAGACGGCCACGAGTTGAGGAAGAATCGCAGCTTATTACCGGCGCCGCGCTGCTGCGTGAGAAGCCTTTGTGGAGTGGGGGGCCTGGGGTGTTAGAACTGGAGAACCGCAATGAAGCGCAATGCGCCGGCCCCCAACAGGCGCACGAGATGGATTTAACGCAACCCGGCTTAAGAGCCTTCCGCCAGCCGCGCAATTGGCTGGAACGCTGGTGGTCGCCTGATCCGCGTAAGGCGCCGCGGACGGAATCGCCGGGCCTGGCGGCATATTATTGGAACGGCGCGGCGCCGCAGCCGCACGGAATCCGCGACATCAGTTCAACGGGGCTTTACGTGGTTACCGAGGAACGCTGGTATCCGGGAACGCTGGTTCTGATGACGTTGCAGCGGGAAGGCGAAATTGAAAAGGCTGAGGAACGATTGGTAGCCGTACAGACACGGGCCGTACGCTGGGGCCCTGACGGGGTGGGATTGCAATTTGTTCTACCCGAGGAAAAGGATCTGCGCCGCGGAAATAAACCTTTGCTAGACGCGGCCTCCAGGCAGGACTTCGAACGTTTTTTGAAGCAGCTCACTAAGAAAAAGTAAACCGCTAAATTGCGTAACCTAACGTTGATGGAACCCTAACGCGATAGACCCCCCTCGCGAAACAACCAGCTGAGGCTGTTGGAAGAGAGGTAGAGCGATGAAACTGATGAATTATATAAGCATGCGTTTGTTTGGCGCGAAATGCGGCACAAGGTCTTTTCTAAAGGATGAGAGCGGTCAGACGCTGGTACTGACCGGGTTGTCGATGTCGATGCTGATGGGATTTATGGGATTGGCGATCGACGTGGGACAGGTTCACTGGAAGCAACGCCAGTTGCAGACCGCAGCCGATGCTGCGGCGATCGCGGCCGGCTTGGAACTTGGCCAATGCTCGACGGGCGTGGTTTGCAGCACCATGTCATCGGCGGCTTCGGCATCTTTGTACGAAAACGGCTTGAGCGCATCATTAACTGCCGTTACACCAACAACAGGTAGTTCCTCTGGGACGTGTGCAAAACCGGCTGCATCCACGGGAGTAACGATGTCTGTGAATGTATCGCCCTGCTTTATAGGAGCGAGCGACCCGAACTACGGCAACACCAATATGGCCGAGGTGGTGCTCAGCGTGCCGCAGAGGGCGTATTTTGGCGCGATCTTTGGGATTCCGAGCATCAATATTACGGTGCACTCCGAGGCGGGCGAGGCATACATCGTTGAATCTACGAACGGCGGCGGAAATTGCATTTATACCAAGTCGCTGGAATTCAATAGCTCCGATGGCAAGTTTCAGTTAACAAATTGTGGCATTTACGACGATGGAAATCTGCAGACCGACGACCACGACGGCGTGACCGCCTCGTCGTTCCTCTACTACGGAAACTGGTCGCCGAATAACTGCAATAGTTCCTGTGTATGGAATTTGGGGAACTCGCAAACCCAGCCGTCGAAAACCACAACGGAACAAACCGACCCGCTGGCTAGTCTATCGGCGCCCAGCGTGCCAAACACTAAATATACCGGCAACTACTACAATAATTCCGGAACAATGCCTTTGAGCCCAGGTAATTACACGGGCGATTTTAATATCAATGGCGGTACCGTAAATCTAGCCCCCGGTCTTTATTACTTTTCCAGCGGTTCCTTCAACGTCGACAATGGCGCCACACTGGAGTGCACGGCATGCACAGGGGGGCAGGGGGTAACGCTCTACTTTACCTCTGGGTCGTTGCAGATGAACAGCGGCAGTACGGTTAATCTTACGGCACCTTCTACAGGCTCTTTGGTGAGTGGTGACGTAGCGAATATGCTGGTTTGGGAAAGCTCCTCCAATGGTACGACGATGGCGATCGATACCGGTTCAACATCCACTTTGAACGGGGTCATCTATCTTCCCGACGCGCAGCTTGTCCTGAACAGCGGCGCAAACGTTACGATCAACAATACCTCAACCGCTACGGCCCTCGATGTGAAAGATCTCATGGTCGATTCCGGTGAAACCTTCGTGATCAATGGCGGTGGAGGTTATCTTGGTGGAGGCAGCGGCACGGTTAAGAAGTTAGGTTCGTTCGCGCTGGCGGAGTAAGTGATGAAGAAACGAAGTCTACTCTATCTCGTTCGAAGCAGGCAGGGCGCCAGTCTGATAGAACTGGCGATGGTGATGCCTGTATTTATGCTCATGCTTTTTGGGGCCATTGATTTGGGACGGGCCTATTACACAGCTCTGGAAATCGCCGGCGCGGCACACGCGGCGGCGGTCTGGGGCTCTCAACATCCATCCGATACGTCGGGTATGACGACCGCGGCACAGGATGATGCACCCAATGTGACGGGCCTTTCGGTTACATCAGCTACCTATGGTTGCGAAAACGCGGACGGTAGCGGCTATACTGCCAGTGCCACTACGTGCTCTGCACCTATGGTGTACCGCGCAAATGTGACAGTAAAGGGCGTTTATAAACCAATATTGCCCTGGCCTGGGATTGCATCATCGATCACGTTTACCAGTTCGGCGGCGATGCGCAGTGCGGGCGGTTAGTTTTTAGCGAATTGGAACACGGCAAGCTGAATATTTAATCGTTGGCATGGAGCAACGGAAGACTGGCCAAATAGATACTCGATGGCGAAGTGAAGGGGCTAAAGGAAGGGCTTCGATGAAAAAGAAGATGATGCGCAAGTTGCGTGGCTTCGTACGCGAGGAGTCCGGCTCCGAGCTTGTGGAATTCACAATGTCGGCTGCGGCATTGATGTTTATTTTACTGGTGTTGATTGAAACGATGTGGGCGGTGTATGCCTATCACTTTACAACCTATGCGGCACAACAGGGTGCGCGTTTTGCCATGGTGCGCGGATACACCTGGAGTCATTATGTATCGGAGCCCTGCTCGACAACGTATCCGGGCTTTACGATGCCATACAGTTGTACTGCTAGCCAAAGCGATGTTCAGAATTACGTTGATAGCCTGGCGACCGGGGGAATTAATCCAAGCAAGATTACAGTGACCGCGAATTGGACGGGAACGGCGGTGGACGGCAGTGGACCTACAACCTGCGGAACAACCAATAATCAAGCAGGCTGCCTGGTACAAGTAAAGGTCGCCTATACATTCAATTACCTGCCATTTTTGACGAGTAGCGGACTGAACTTGAGCGCCACCTCGGAAAAAGTGATTCTGCAATAAGTACGATTAGCTATTGATTTGACAACGCCCGCCAGCGATGGCGGGCGTTGTTTTTCAGGGCGAAAAGGCAAGGCAGGAACGGGAAGGCGTGTGCCGAGGGCAGTTCAACGGCTAGTAGATCGCGGCAGGGGCTAAAGCCCCAGATATGGGGATGGATGCTTTTCGGCACGGCTGAAGCCGTGCCCTGACACTTCGTGCCTCTCCGGTTGCATTACCGAATCAAGTAAGTTGGTGATTTTACGTACGGGCTGAGGTCCATACCCTTCGCTGAAGCCCGTACCCTTCGTCGAAGCCCGCAGCCTGCCGAGATGGCTATTTCCGCGGTGCCAAAGGTATTGGCGAGACGGAAAAAATATCTACTCCATTCCTTCGGGAATGATGAGCACGATCTCGACGGGTTTCGTTTGACCTTCTTGCGCGGCTGGGCGGAATTGCCATTGGTTCAGCGCAGAGAGGACGAACTGGGCGCCAGCATAGTCTTTGGGAAAGACGAAGTTGAGCGACTGAAAGTGGCCGGAGGCGTCGACGAATCCATGGATGAGCAGAGCGTCGGCGTTGATTGAGCCGGGGTCCAAGTTGGGACGAACGATGTTATACGGCCAGGGCGCCTCGAGACGAGCGACAGATCCTGCGGCAGCGGCATCGGCTGAGCGGGGCAGCGCGTATTGCAGGAGCCAGCTCTTGGCCAGTCCCACGTGCAGATAGGCGGTATAGGCCATGCGGCCTGCCCAGATGCGATTGGCCTCGGGATAGAGATCGCCGAGGGCGTTGCCGATGACAACGGCGCCGAAGCGGCCATCCTTGGGCAAAACGATGGGCGTTGTGGGAGGCATTCCGGTGGAATCCAGGCCGTAGTCGGAAGTACCGGAAGGGCTGGCGTCGCCGAAGGTATTCATGCTGGAGAGAGACCAGCCTTGACCTTTACCGGCAGCGGCATTGCCGCGCGTGTCGGAAGCGCGGGTTTCATTGACTGGTGGCAGCACGACAGTTCCGTTCTTCATGATCAAGTCAGAGATCGAAAGAATGGAGGCCGGTGTAGGTTGAGCACTGCTTTGCGCCATGGAACTGGGCGGCAACTGGAGTTGCTGTACGGCAGGCACGGCCAGCGGCGAAGTGGTGCCGGGCTGGAGATGCATGCGCGTTAGAGGAGAGATGCCGGAGGCCAGATTCACCTCGGCGAGATTGGTTTCATCGTTGGGCTTGTCGACCGAAGGAGTAGCGGCGGCTCCGGTGGGTCTGCTAGGCCGGGGAGGAGTAACGTTTTTGGGCTGGTTGTTGCTCGGCGTCCAGACCATGGCCTGCGGCACGGGAACTTCTTCAGCAAGCGTGGTGTGCTGGGGAAGATCGGGTTGAATGAGGGTTTGCGGGCCTGGAGTCACCTCTGCAATTTGTTGCGCGGCAGATTGCTGCGAGTTGTTTGACTTACTTGGCTTAGTGATACCGTGATGCGGTATGGCTCGCGCTGTAACTGCAGGAGCGTGCCTGGGTGGAATGGGAGTCTGCAGATCTAGTTTACGTACCGCATAGTGGTTGGTGTCGCGCTCGATGATAGGAGGCTTATAGGCCACGCTGAAGGAGACGATGGCGGCACCAATAATATGGAGAACCATGGAAGCGATGAAAGAAGTGGGCCGAGGGCCGGGATCGGAGCCATAAGCGAAGAGCGTAACGGATGGAGCGGCGTCCTCAGAAGACTCCGTAGAAGGTGAATCTACAGGCGCTGTCTTGGGTACGAGCGAGAGGCCATGCGTGGACCGCGGCTGCATCTCCTCATCGGATAAGACTTCGGGAAGTAGATCGTCCAGTTCGGGAACAACGGAAAAAGATTTGGAGCGCTGCTGCGTAGGCTGCGGCTCTGGCTCGGCCTCTGCTGAAGGCTGCGTATCAGGCTCACGCGGGATGATCGACAGCGGATTGGAACGCGATGCCGGGGGAGAAAAATCGGACTGGGGCGCGTCTTCTTCGCGCGGGATGATCGAGAGTAGTTGCAATCTCGCCTCCTGGTTCCCTCGCTTTTACCGTAGCCGAAGCAGACGGCGGCAAAGGGCAGAACTTAGCCCGAAATAGCGCCGTGGGCCCCGGCTTCCCCAGATACTCCATTTATAGCATCGCCGATCGAAAGGCGTAGCCTAATAGCTTTCTTGGTACCTAATTGCGGATATGCAGCAGTTTTGCAGCATGAACGTGTGAATACCGGGCTACACTGAGAATCGCATACACCCCTAAAAAGGGGAATGCCAAGCAAGAGTGCGAGACGCACGGTTTGACGACGGAGCTGATCAAGCGCCGCATGAAAAGCCGGCAAGGTCATCGCATGAGACAGGATGCGTATATTGGGCTTTTGGCCGGGATAGAAAGCGTTTCCGACGGAGCAGGAGCCAGACCGAGTCAATAGGGCAGGCAGAGAAAGGCGAAGTTGGCGCAAGCCAGCTCATACAGGTTAAGGATGAATCGAAGACTAATAACTATCATCCTCGTAGCGTTAGTGATTGCTGTCGGATGCACCTGGCTGGCAACTCACATGATGAACGCACGCATAGCGGCATCCAAGCCCGCTGCGTCGACGAAGATTGTCGCGGCGGCCAAGGACATTCCCTTGGGGTCAGTGCTTACAGCAGATGATCTGACCAGCATGAATGTCTCCGGCGCGGCACCGAAGGGTGCCATTCTTCGCAATGAAGATGCCGTAGGCCGCGGCGTTGTGTCCCAGATTTATCAGGGTGAACCTATTTTGGAAAGCCACCTAGCCGGACCGGGGTCAGGCGGCGGTTTAGCGCCAATCATTCCGCCGGGTATGCGCGCTTGCGCCGTGAAGGTGGACGAAGTTGTCGGCGTCTCCGGCTTCGTGGGGCCGGGTATGCGCGTGGACGTTCTGGTGTCGGGCGTGCCGCCGGAGGTTACGAACAGAGACCAGGCAGTAAATACCCAAACACAGACTGTGCTGCAGAATATCCAGGTGTTGTCTGCCGGTCAGCAGATTCAGCGCGACCCGCAAGGCAAGCCCCAACAGGTACAAGTCGTGAATCTTCTCGTCACACCCGATCAGGCGCAGATATTGAGCCTGGCCAATACCAACGGCTCGCTCAAGATCCAGCTTGTGTTGCGTAATCCATTGGACACGCAGGTGACAAAGGTTCCGGCGACACCGATACGAAATCTATTTTCCAATCAAACGGCTCCGGCGCCAATTGGTGGCGGCGGCGGTGGCGCTTTTCACGTCAAGAAAGCTGAAAACAAGCCGCCTGTTAAGTACTTTATCGTCAAGATTAGTAATGGCTCGAAGATTACAGAAGAGAAATTCATCATACCCGAGGGACTAAATTGAGAGCGACGAGCGGGATCACCATCGCATATTGCAGCCTTTTGTGCCTGGCGCTCAGCGCCGGGCAGGCAGTGGCGGCCCAAACGCCGTCTGCGCCCGCATCTACCGCTGCTCGGTTCGAGGACTCCACGAACGAGCTGACGGTGACCGTTGGGAAGTCGGTTCTGGTCGATTGCGCGCAGCCGATACAGCGGGTCGCTGTGGGTGCGGGCGAGGTCGCTGAAGCTTCGGCGATTAGCCCCACGGAAATCATGATCACCGGCAAGGCGGCCGGAGAAACCAGTCTTATCATCTGGGATATTCACCGTGGACGGCAGTTCTTTACGATTACGGTGAAAGGCGCCTCGGCAGTATTGAATGACAACCTGGATTCGATCCGGCGGGAGCTAAAGACCGAACTTCCCGATCAGGACGTCAAGGTTAGCTTCACTAATAACAACGTCTTTCTGCGCGGCACGGTCAAGGACTTGTATAGTTCTGACCGCGCGGTGAGGATTGCGGCTGCTGGTGGCGCCAAGGTCGTCAATCTGCTAAATGTCACAGTTCCAACCTCGGACCCACAGATCCTGCTTAAGGTGCGTTTTGCCAGCGTAGACCGCAACAAGGCGCTTACTATGGGCATCAATCTGTTCAATCTGGGACTGGGAAACTGGATGGGCGGAATTTCGACGGGAACGATTACCTCTAGTACAACTTTTGGTAGTGCGGCGGGCACTACTTCGACCACCGGGTCGATGTCGGATTCTGCCGGGACATTATTTGCCTACTTTCCTGGCCTCAAGTCGGGAGCTTCGATTGACGCTCTGGAAACCACATGTGTGGTCGAGGTGTTAGCCGAACCCAATGTGATTGCAGCCAACGGTAAAGAAGCAAGCTTCCTGGCTGGCGGGCAGTTCCCCTATCCGGTTGTTTCAGGTTCCTCCAGTGGTGGATCGGCTGTGAGCATCGAGTACAAGGACTACGGTATCCGGCTGAACTTTATTCCTACTATTACCCCGCGGGGAACGATTCGTTTGCAGGTTGCGCCGGAAGTCAGCGCGCTCGATTACTCACATGAAGTGGAGTTGTCGGGCGTCAAGGTTCCAGGCCTCACCTCACGCAAGGTCAATACCGAGGTGGAACTGGCCGATGGACAGAGCTTTATGATTGGCGGTTTGCTGGATAAAAACCTTACCGATACCTTCGAGAAGATTCCTTTCCTGGGTGATATCCCGATTTTGGGTAAGTTCTTCAAATCGGAAACGAAGTCCAAGAACGATACCGAATTGATCGTGATGGTGACACCAGAAATCGTGGCTCCGTATGCCGCTGGCATGCAATTGCCGGACCTGAAGTATCCGGACAAGTTCTTGCCTGCCAACTCGCATATTGCCTTCCATCAACCGGATGAAAAGAATGCAGACAATATGCCTGCTCCAGCTCAGGAAACCATACCTGTCGAAAAACTCGTGGAAAGCAACAAGCCGGAAAAGCCGCTGGTCATAGAAAGTTCCAGCAACTTCGGATCGGGTGGCGCGGCGATTAATACCGGCGGAACAGCATCAACTGTAGGCACAGCTGGAACAACGCAGCAATAGGCAGGCAGGTGAGTTGATTGCAGCGGATGATCCAAGGCCTGAAACAATACTTTAAGCCACGGCCTGCAGCGGAACCCGAGGTTCCGTTGCAGGCCGTCAACATTACGCGCGGAACGACGCTGGCGACCCGGCTGGAGTCCGCGCATTCAAGTGCGACACGCAAGAAAGGCCTTCTTGGGCGTGAGGCACTTCTTCCCGGCGAGGGGCTGTGGATTGCTCCCTGCGAGTCGGTGCATACATTCTTTATGCTCTTTCCCATCGACCTGGTTTATATTGACCGCAAGAAGCGCGTAAAGAAAGTCCGACACAATGTTGGAGCCTGGCGGTTTTCAGCCTGCCTAACAGCTCACAGCGTATTGGAATTACCGGCTGGAACGGCCGAAGCTACAGGAACAAAAGCCGGGGATATCTTGGCAATTGCTCCGGTGGAAGACCTTGGATAAGCTAGTGGATTTTCTAAGCCGAAGCGGCGATTGGCGCATGCGGTGCGGTGCGGCGTGTGTACCAATACCATAGAAGCCAAGCAGGCGCGGGCCAAATATAGGCTAGAGAATGCAATCCCCAGGGCGAGACGATCTGAATCTCGATAAGAAAATATAAAAGGGCCAATAGCGAAAGTTTACCTGGAGATGAGTTGCGCGCGGCGGCGACGAGAATCGCGGGGATGGCAACCGCATGATCGAAGATCCAGCCAAAGGGCGCGACCGTAAGCGAGACCAGTATTAGCAAACCACCGTGTTCCAGCCAGTCCCAATTGTGCCGACGCGGCCAGAAATATGCCAGTGCCCAGATGCAAGCCAACGCAGCAGGTAGAAAAGCGAGCCACTCGGCGGAGGGGCATATGGTGTCGCGCAGAAGATCGCCAATACAGGGCGTGAACTCGCGTGTGATCACTGAAGTCCGTATGTAGAAGAGATACTGGCTCCAAGCCGAGGGCGAAATCCAGGTCGTGAGAGCCGCGCCTGCCGCGAAGGCTGCCGCCGCGCCGGCCAGAATACGATAGCTGCGCGTAAAGACTACCCAAGCCAGAAGCACGAGGGCGAAGGGCAGGAAGAGGTGTGGCTTGATCGAGCAAAACCAGAGCGCTGCGCCGGCAACAAAGGGGTGGGACTTATAAAGGCAGAGAAAGCCAGCAAGACCGAAGAGCAAGAGTATCGAAGTTTGCCCAAGAATGACACAAAAAAGCGCAGGGGGAAAACAGTAGCCTAACCAATCGAGGTGGTTACCTGGCGGCCCCAGCGCTTTCCATAAGGCGCGCACAGAGATGACGAGCAGGCCCAGCATGGCCAGCGACCAGGGAAGCGCCGAAGCCATGGCGGTGGTGTAACCCAGCGGAAGAGCCAAGGGAAGTGCCCAAGGGGTATTACGCATGTAATACGAGGCGCCACCCTGGAATCCAGCATTCGTTTCAATTTGTCCGAGTGCGGCCGCGTCGTAGGGATTGCCGTGACGTGCCAACTGTTGGCCAGTCGCCCAGTAAACGATAAAATCGCGACGTGCAACCCAGGCGCGATTCAAAGGCATAAGGCACAGAAACAAGGCCGTGAACAGCACCGACAGCGCGCAGACGGCAAAGGTGAGTAGCACGCTAGCATTGTGGCGGCGATTCACGGGATAGTTTCCTTTCCTTCTAGTCGCTAAGGTAATTTTAATTGCGCAGCAGCGGAGGCTTGGCTTGAGGCTGAGCAATTAAATACCAGACAAGCCAGACCGGGGTGGTCCACAAATAAAGATAGGATGCAACGGGGACAAAGAGGATCTCGGCATCCATCAGTAGAATGGCGATGGCAAGAGCAGCCAGAAGGACACGGTGGCGGGTGAGGCATGCGCCGCGGAGCAGGGCCGGAATGGCGATACATTGATCGTAAAACCAACTATAAGGCGCGGCGAGCAAAGAGAGAAGAAGGATGGGGCATGCGTCAGAAGACCAACACCAGAAGGAGCGGTGACGCCAGTAGTAGACAACTGACAAAAAACTGGCAAGTGCAGCAGGCAGGTATAGCAACCAGGAAGACTGAGGGGCAAAATGGTTTCGCAGGAAATTGGCGAGACAGGGAATAAAGTCGTTGCTGACAGCGGGCGAGTGCATCAGTGCGAAATAGTCGGGCCAGGCATGGGGGGCAAGAAGGAATGCAGTTGCGGTGAAAGCGGCAAGTGAGCTTAACGCCCCAGCCAATATTTTGTAGTTGCGATGCGCAGCGATCCAGACGACAAGTACGGCGATGAAGGGAAGAATCAGGTGCGGTTTGAGAGCGCAGAGCCAGAGCGAAGCGCCAGCAACATAGGGGCGGCCGCGATGAAAACGTAGAAATAGAACGACGCCAAGTAGAACAAATAGGGCAGTTTGCCCCATGGTGATACAGATCAAAGCGGGGGTAAAGGCGAGAGCCAGCGCTTGGGCTCGGCCAGAGGAAGGCACATAAAGACTCTGCAGCAAGCGTACAGAAAGAAGTAGGCTACCGAGCAACAGAAGCGACCAGAGGACAGCAGCCAGGCGGAGGTTTAAAAAACCGAGGGGATAAGCCAGGGGCAATGCCCAAGGCGGATTTCGCATGATGAGCACGGCCTGAGGGGTAAGCCCTGACGAGTGTTCGATCGCCGAAATGGCGTCGTGATCGTAGGGGTTTGCATGAAGGACAAGTTGCCTGCCTGTTGCCCAATAGGAGATGAAGTCACGTGAGCCGGCCAGATTGCCAGAAACTGGCATGGCGAAGAAAAACAGCGTGGTTAAAGTCAATGCGAGCCCAGTGGCTGACGCAATCAATACCCCGACGAAATCAAAGGGTTTCGGTGCATGTGCAGGGCCCGGGAATTTTGCCATGGAGGCTATTTTACGCGACAAACGCATGAAATAAGGAAGTTGAATGCCTGTCGCAGCGCATCGTTGCTTTGGATTAGGAAAAATTGAAATTGAAAATGACGATCAGGACAGGTTGTAAAAAGCCTGCGGTGGAAAAAGAGGAGCAAATAACACGTGATGTATACAAGTACTTTCGTCTTAAGAGCCACTGTAAACATCTGTATACGTTTCTAGCTGCGAGATCAAATGCTCCAATCGATTAAGTTGTTGATTCTAAAAAAAGGACAAAAATGTCCTAGAATGGCACGCAAGATGCAAATACATAAGCGCCCGGCTGAGGCTGGGGACTTAAAATTTCGGAGAGAAAAAATGAATAACATGTTTCTGGCTATGTATGTGAAGTTGCAGAACCTGATGACCCGCGAAGAGGGTCAGGATCTGGTCGAGTATGCCCTGTTGGTCTGCCTGATCGCTCTGGCTGCCATCGTTGCCACCAAGGGTGTAGCGTCTGCGATTACCAACACCTTCAACAACATCAGCAGCTCGTTGGCGTAAGCTCGACTAGCATAACGAAGTTGATACCTCAGCCGCAGAGCGGGAGAGAAAGTACCGGGCACTACACGCACGGTGCCTTCTTCTCCCGCGCTAAGGCGGCCAAGGTGATGAACTCTACAAGCTAAAGGTATGAGTTCTGATGCTCTGAATACGCTGCATGAGGAACAAGAGCAGAAAACTGGGCCGCTTCTATAGCCCAGTTAACAACTTCAAGAGATCCTCAACATATTAGTTACCCGCTCAATTAGTCATAGAAAGTTAACCTACCCAGAACCTCAGCCCCTGAGCGGGAGAGAATACTTTGTACTACCAGCAAAGTTAATTCTCTCCCGCGCAACGGTGCTGAATCCTGGGTATATGACTATCTATCGATGAGCAAGTAACGAAACAAGTAGTAAGAACTTTCGATTCAGCGACGGGCTCAATACTGCAACCAAATTTCGATCCAATAACTGCCCGTAAAATAGCCTTGGAGATATCATGAACAATTTATTTTTGATGATGTTGGTAAAGCTAAGCGCGTTACGGGACAGAGAAGACGGACAAGACCTGGTGGAATATGGGCTGCTAGTAGCGCTGATAGCTGTGTTCTGTATCGCAGGAACGAGAAGGGCCGGCACTGCGATAGCGGCGATTTTTGCGAACATCAGTAGTTCGCTTGCGTAGATACTGGACATCGAGCGGCCCAAGACCTTACTCTTTGCGCGGCAGAATACACAGGAAGTTGCACAAGAAAAGATAAACTACAGATGGTGTGAATTTCTGTAGTCTTAGAGCAGTTTATGGATTTAAAGACGAGCTATTTGGCTGCGTTCTTGATATGATGCTGTGTGTCGCTTCTAGAGTGAATTTAGGGACAGGCTGGGACTGAACTGGCCCGCGAAGGAGATGGCGATGAAGAGGCAACTCCATTGGCCGAGTGCAAAGCTTCGCCAACTGATCAAGAACGATGCGGGACAGGATTTAGTTGAGTATGGGCTACTGGCTGGATTCATCTCCGTGGCCTGCATAGCAGCAATTCATCCTGTCGCGACCAGGATCAACACCATGCTGGCTAATATTAGCACTGCTCTGGCGCAAGTTGAGTATATAGAGTCGCCGAAGAGCGGTTCGAATATCGGAGCCGTGTTCGATCCCAATATTAAGCCGAAAGCATAGATCCAAACCAAGAGATTGTGGAGCGGCGGAGGTCGGGGTAGCTGGCGTTAACCTCCGCAAGCTGCATCTTCTCTGCGTGCCGATTCTGCGTGATACAAGGCTGTATGGGGACGCACAAGAAGATGTCTGATGTATCCTGAAATCACCCTAATGCGAGAGCCAATCCTACGTGGAGTTTGAGACGCAGTCAGAGTCCCACAATGATATTGCAACCCAATGCCTCAACGCCGAATCAAGCACTGTTAGAAATTGAATGTGGTTTAACGGCGATCGCTTTTGTTTCAGCCTTTGCCTGGCCGGGGCTGGCAGCCCCAATATTCTCACGGATTGAGCGGGTATTTGCGCTCTTGGCGAAGCGCAAGGGCGTGGCTGTAGCAGTAGTGGGGTGCAGCGTAATCTTGTTGCGGTTGGCGATTCTGCCTTTGTATCCCATCCCTATCCCCTTTGTTCCCGACGATTTCAGCTTTCTGCTTGCTGCGGATACCTTTGCTCATGGCCGGCTGGCCAATCCAACGCCGGCAATGTGGATGCACTTTGAAAGCATTCACATCACAATGAAACCCACCTACCAGTCCATGTATTTTCCCGGGCAGGGATTGATATTGGCTGCCGGTCAGGTGCTCTGCGGTCAACCATGGATCGGGCTGCTGATTACCAGTGCACTCATGTGCGCGGTGCTGGTGTGGATGCTACAGGCTTGGTTGCCAGCCAAATGGGCCTTGCTGGGTGGCGCGATTGCTGTCCTGCGAATCGGCGTCTTCAGTTACTGGATTAACACCTATCACGCCGGTGGACTGCTCGCCGCACTTGGTGGCGCATTGGTACTGGGCTCTATGCCTCGACTGAAAAAGTCGGCGCGCCTGCGCGATTCGGTACTGATGGGAATAGGCTTGGCGAGTCTGGTTCTCTCGCGGCCTTACGAAGGGCTTTTGCTTGCTCTGCCAGTGGGATTTGTACTCGCCCGATGGCTAGTGAAGGGCAAGAACCGTCCCAGCCGTGCGGCCGCGCTACGTTTGGCCTTGGTGCCGATCGCGTTTGGCTTGGCGGCTGTGGCGTGGTTGGGATACTACGACTACCGGGCGTTTGGAAATCCGTTGACGCCGCCTTACACGGTGGATCGCGCCCAATATGCGATTGCCCCGTACTATATATGGCAGAATCAACGGCCAGAACCGCACTACCGGTTTGCCGAGATGCGGAATTTTTACCATAAAGGCGAACTGGATTATTTCAAAGGGATTCACTCCGTTAAAGGCTTTATACCGTATACGCTGGCCAAAATCGGCTTCATGTTCCTGTTCTATGCCGGATTTATGTTTTTTGCGCCTCTGATCATGCTGCGCCGGGTATTCTTGGACCGCCGGATCAGATTTTTATTGGTTTGTGTATTCATCTTGGCTGCTGGAATGGGGATTGAGATCTATCTATTGCCGCACTATGTTGCGCCATTCACGGCGGCTTTTTATGCGATTGGATTGCAAGCGATGCGCCATCTTCGCCAATGGAAGCCCGAAGGCAGGCTGGCAGGACTGGCAGCCACCAGGCTACTGATCACAGCCTGCGTTTTTTTGGTGGGATTGCGCATTTTGGCACAGCCGCTGCATCTTGCGCCTCCTTCGTGGCCTCCGAGCAATTGGAACTTCACATGGTACGGTCCAGAGCACGATGGCGTGGAGCGGGCGCAGATCGAATCGCAGTTGGAGCAGTTGCCGGGGAAGCAGTTGGTCATTGTCAAATATTGGCCAGGGCATTATCCCTTTGATGAATGGGTATATAACGAGGCCAGTATCGATAGTGCAAAGGTGTTATGGGCGCGGGAGATGAGCGCTACCGACAACGCCGAGCTGATTCGGTACTATAAAGGGCGGACAGTGTGGCTGGTTGAGCCGGATGCGATACCAGCGCGAATCACGCCCTACCCGGCTGTGGAGCCGAAACCATGATCAATGGGAAAAAAGTCGCTGTTGTAATGCCGGCCTATAACGCCGAGAAGACGCTGGAGAAGACGGTCGGCGAGCTGACCGATCTGGTCGACATCAAGATTCTGGTCGACGATTCGAGCAAGGACAACACGGCGGAATTGTCGCGCAAGCTGGGCGTGCAGACCTTTGTGCACGATGCCAATTACGGCTACGGGCGCAACCAGCAGACATGCTACCGTGAAGCGCTTGCCTCGGGCGCGGACATTGTGGTGATGGTGCATCCTGACTACCAGTACACACCTTTGCTGGTGCCGGCCATGGCGAGCATGATCGCCAGCGGAGTCTACGACATGGTGCTGGCCTCGCGCATTTTGGGCGGTGGCGCGTTGCGGGGGGGAATGCCGCGGTACAAATACATTTCCAACCGGTTGCTGACGGGCTTCCAAAATATTTTTCTCGGGGTCAAGCTTTCCGAGTATCACACCGGTTTCCGCGCTTTTTCGCGCCAGCTTCTGGAGACTTTGCCGCTGCTGGAAGACTCGGATGATTTTGTCTTCGATAATCAAATGATCGCGCAGGCGGTGGCCTTTGGTTTCAGCATCGGCGAAATCTCTTGTCCGACGAAGTACTTCAAAGAGGCTTCTTCGATCAATTTCAGGCGCAGCGTGAAATACGGACTCGGCGTGCTGGCGACAACGATGAGTTTTGTGCTGCACAAATTGAAGGTGCGCCGCGTAGCACGCTTTGAAGCCAAAGGCAGAAAGATTGCGAGCCAGTACTATTCGCAAAATTCTTCGCAGTAGCTCTTGCGTGCTGTCTCTGCCCAGGGAAGTTATGGCGCGCGATTTGGAGACAAGGCATTGCCAAAAAATACAATGCCGCCCCGAAGGGCGGCATGCATAGATTGCTGCCGAGCGGCCTAAGCAGGCTATAAGAGCGAGCGATAAGGCTTAGACGCCGACGCCAAACTCACCGGCTTCTTCACCGGCGTTGGAGTAGAAATCGTAGGGCGTACGCTTCTTGAAGCGATAGCGGCTGCGCAATTCGGCACCGACGTAGATTCCCAGAGCAGCGACCGCCATTCCGACGGAAAACCAGGTAATAATTTGCAGGGCGGTATTTCCCGTCTTCTCAATTTCGGCGGGTTCTTCAACTGCGAGGGGTACGGACTGGGCGGACATTGCGAGCAGCCTCCTTGACATTCCATCATAGCGCAGTTTTCTCTGGACTGGCTTTGTGCCGTCCCAAGGAAAGAGTGCGCGGTGTTTACTGGGTAGTGTCGATCCGGGCGATCCAAGTGTTTTTTTCGGAATCGGGAAGGAAGCTTGCCTTGATGGAGTTAGCGGCAAGTTGGCGCAGTTCGTTGGGTGTGAAACCGTGCTGCGCATGCGCGAGCAGGTATTCGCCGATGAGATCGGAGCCGAAGAAGGCCGGATCGTCGGAGTTGAGCGTGACCATCAGGCCGCGATCGAAATATTGGCGCAAGGGATGGGCGGCGAGGGACGGGCAGACGCCGGTTCGAAGATTCGAAGTGGGGCAGAGTTCAAGCGGAGTGCTCCGCACTTTCAACTCTTGAAGGAGTTTCTCATCCTGAATAGCGGAAAGCACGTGGCCGAGCCGCTCGGAGCCGATGGAGAGAGCCTCCCAGATGGCTTCGGGTCCGGTGGTTTCGCCGGCGTGGTTGGTGAGCCGGAGGCCGGCCCGTGCCGCATTGGCATAAAACTCGCGGAAGGCTGCCGAACCCTGAAGTCGCTCGTCGCCACCCAGGCCGATAGCCACGATGGAGGGGAAATCGGCGCGCATTTCGGCGGCTTTCAAGAAGACGCGTTCAGCCTCGGGGAGGGTGAAGTGGCGGACGGCGTCGAAGATCCAGTAGATGGAAATCCCCAGCTCGCGGGCGGCGCGAAGGCGGGCCTGTTCAAGCGCGGCAAAGATGGGTTCGAAACAATGGCGGTCGAAGCTGCGCCACATGTAGATGACGCCGACGGAGATAAAGACCTCGGCGTGCACGATGCCCTGCGCGGCCAGTTGCTCGGCCATACGCCAGGCAATGAGTTCGTAGTCCGCGGGCTCTTTGAGGCGGCGGGTAACGGCCTTGTAGCTTTCCATGAAGCCGGAAAAATCGTCGAAGCGGTAGATCAGATCGGCCTCATGGGGCGTGAGGGGAATAGGGTCGCGGCGTGCGCTCAGCTCAACCAGCGTTGAAGGCCGGATGGTGCCTTCTAGATGAAGGTGAAGCTCGGCCTTGGGCAGGCGGCGGAGGAAGGATTCGATTTCCTGCATAAGTCTTAGTTTAGCGGCTGGACGAGAGGAAAGAGAATCCGGAGCAGGGGCGTTATGCTGCCCACCCTGAGCCCGTGAAACAAGCCGAGGGTAAGGCAGCAGAAGTGTTTTCATTGAATATTCGCGAACGTGATGGCTGCTAAAACAAGCGGAAGTTGACGGCGATGGTGACCACAACGGGGACGGGCTTGCCGTTCATCATGCCGGGTTTGAAGCGGTAGTGGCGCACCGCGTCGATGGCTTTTTCGTCGAGGCCCATCCCAAGGGCGCGAATCACGCGCGGGTTCTGCGGATTGCCGTGTGTATCGACAACGAGAGAAATCATGCAGACGCCCTGATATTTATTGTGGCGCGCTTCGTCGGAGAATTCGGCCTCGGGGGCGACGATGGGAACCGGGGAGATGACTCCGGGAGATCCAGCGGCATAGGGTTTGCCGCCGCCGATGCCGTGATCGTAGCCAGGCCCTTCGCCAGTACCGATGCCCGGACCGTCGCCGCCACCAGAGTTTGTACCAATGCTGCCACGAGTACCTGGGCCGTTGGAGAGTATGGCGTGATTGGCCGAGTGCTGCACGCCGATCGTGGGCAGCGTGGGATCGTCGGGGAGATGAATGTCGGGCGGCGCGGCGACGGCGGAATCGAGAGCGAGCTTGGGGTGCTCGATGAGGGAGACCGTGGGTGGCGCGAGGGGCGTGTTTTCAAACTTGGGCGGCCGGCCCTGGATGGGATCGATGAGCGCGTTGTCTCCGCCGCCGCCACCGCCGTGCGATGCGGCCTGTGCTTTCGATGGCGCGAAGATGCCGAGATCGCTTAAATCGATATGAGAGCCGGGAACCGGATGCGGGAAGCGATTGACGCCGCCTTTGATGGCGAGGAGAAACAACAGCGCCAGAATGCTGCCGTTGACGATGGTGGCGGTACCGACGGCCCAGGGATTGGTTTTGACGGCCAGACGGTCGGGGACCGGGACTGGGGTCGAGGTCAATTCCAGCGGTGGAAGTTTGGGCAAAAAGAAAGCATCGTGCAGGTTCTCGTAGAGATCAGCCCAGAGCGTTTTTTGCTGAAGAGACGAGGTGGAAAAGACACCAACATGATCACGGCGCGATGTACTCAAGGGAGTCATCAGCACACCTTAATGGCACCGGATGCGCTCCGGGGCCAAGCAAGAATTTCAAACGCCGGCGTTGATACTTGCATGGACGCGGGCGAGCGGAAGTCGTCACCCGCGGAAGAGAAAAATGGGAGATTCAGCCCGTAACGGAGCGAAACGGCGCGGCTACTCGGACTTGATGGTGGTGGCGCGATTGTTCGCGAAGGTAACGGTCCAGTGCTTTCCGGCCTGATCGTAGGTGACGGTGCGATTGCCCTTGCTGGAACTGTCGGCGTGGAGTTTTTGACCAATCGCCATGCGGGTTTCCAGCTCGCTCATGCCGGGCTTGACCTGGTGGGCGTCAATGGCTTCCCAAACGTTTTTGGGCCAGTTGTCGTAGATGGTGTGGGGATCGTCGTAGAAGAAAAGAATGTCGGAAAAGTATGATTCCTGGCCGCCGTCGATGACGCCGGTGGCGGTGGCGTAGAGATTGGAGTCGCCAGGCAGGGCGAAGACGGCGAAGACCTGACGGATGCCGTGCGAGATGCCATCGTCGACGGTGGCGGGCGGCGAGGTTTTGAGGACTTTTTTAATGTCGAGCCGCTGGGCTGAAGGGATGACGCCGATGCGCTAGGCGAAGACGACGTGGCCGCCTTCGAAGGCGTAGTAAGGCATGACATAACCGTTCTTCATCCAGACGGTGATGCCTTGCATTTTGAGCGCGTCGTCGTAGGTAGTGAGCATCATGGCGCGCACTACGGCAAGATCGTCGGCGGTGGTGGTGGGCTCGGAACTGGATGGGTTTGTGGGGCCAGGGGTACTACGCTGCTCGAAAACAACGAAAAGATAAACGGCGCCGATGGCAAGAGTGACGAGCGTAAGGAGGAGAGCTTTTTTCCAGTTCGACATGCGTGATTCAAGATAGCATGACCGGATTGAAATTGCAGACGTGCGCGTACTGTGGTGTAGGAGCAGACCGTTCAGAGCAACTAACCATGAGCGTGCACGAAAATACGCGGAAAAATCTGAGTCTTCCTTAGTTCTGGCTGGGATGTGGCGCAAACTCGGAGCGGTGACGCGAGTAGAGAAAGTAGATCACCAGACCGATGACCAGCCAGATGAAGAAGGCTGCCCAGGTCATGATCTCGAGACCCATCATCAGCACGATGCAGAATACGATACTGAGCACGGGAAAGATGGGGCCCAGCGGAGCGCGGAAGCCACGATGGCGGTCCGGCTCGCGGTGGCGCAGGACGAGGACGGCGATCGAGACCAGGACGAAGGCAAAGAGCGTGCCGATGTTGGAGAGGTTCGAAACCGTGCCAATGTCGAGTAGGCCGGCGGGAATGCCTACGACAAAGCCTGCGATCCAGGTGGCGAAGGCCGGCGTGCGGAATTGGGCGTGGATGCGGCTGAAGATCGAGGGCAGCAGGCCGTCGCGCGACATGGCGAACCAGACGCGGGCCTGGCCGAGCTGGAAGACCAGGATCGAAGAGATCATGCCCATCAGCGCGCCCATTAATACGAAGAGCCGGACCCAGTGCAGCAGGCCGTCGCCGCCGGCGGTTATCGAGAGCCGCTTGAGGGCGTTGACGACCGGCGCCGCGTCGCCCATCACCGACTGCCAGGGAACGATGCCACTGAGCACGATGGCGACTCCGCCGTAGAGAACCGTGCAGGCGACGAGCGTCGCTAGAATGCCGAAGGGCACGTCACGCTGGGGATTGCGGCACTCTTCGGCCGCGGTGGAGACAGAGTCGAAGCCGATGTAGGTGAAGAAAATGATGGAGCCGCCGGTGAGCACGCCCGACCAGCCGTTGGGCATAAAAGGGTGCCAGTAGTGGGGCTTGACGAAGCTGGCGGCGGCAAAGATGAAGACCAGAATTGCCGCCATTTTGACCAGCACGAGAATGTTGTTGGCGCGGGCCGACTCACGAATGCCGCGGACCAGAATCACCGTGAGAACCATGACGACCAGAAAGGCGGGAATGTTGAAGCCAAAGTGCCAGCCTGGGTCATAGAGATTATTGCCGGCAAAATCTTGCAGGCCTGTGGGCAGGTACGCAGGGGAAATCCATCGCAGTGGCAGATGGATGCCGAACCAGTCCATGAGATCGACGATGTGCGCCGAAAAACCGACGCTGACACTCATATTCGAGAAGGCGTATTCGAGGATCAGATCCCAGCCGATGATCCATGCCGCAAGCTCGCCGAGCGTGGCGTAGGTATAGGTGTAAGCCGAGCCGGCGATCGGGATCATCGAGGAGATTTCGGCGTAGCAGAGGCCGGTGAAGGCACAAACCACCGCGACCAGAATAAGAGAAAGCGCCAGCGCGGGACCGGCGCCAGGCCGGCCCGCCATGGGCGCGTGCAACAGAAGGTAGTGTAATAGTGGCGTGTCGGCGATAGAGAGATGGTCAAAGTGCTGACCGGCCATTGCCGTGCCGATGACGGTAAAGATCCCTGAGCCGATAACAGCTCCAATGCCCAGCGCGGTCAGCGACCAGGGACCAAGACTCTTCCTCAGAGACTGCTCCGGTACTTCTGAGTCGCTGATGAGCTTGTCGATCGACTTACGGGCAAATAATTGACTGGCCAGCGCAGATTCTCCTCAGTACAGCTATTAGCTTTAAGCTATTGAAGCTTTCGCCCCTGTCCTTGCGCTTCACAAAAATGCGAATCGAACCCTGAATGTACACTGCTGGCGCCCAGGGAAATACCCTGGCACCAGCAGGACGGGCTGGAAGCTAAAAGCTAGAGGCTAAAAGCTGTTTTTACCGTTTCGACTGACCGCGGACGAGCTTCTTCACTTTCTGCTTCTGTGAACCGCGGGGGGTGGTGCGCTTGGGCTTGGGCGCTGCTTTCTTGCGCGCCGCGCGTTTGAGCTTCTTGCGCTCGACCTTGTCGGTAACTTTTTTGGTGTCTGCCACCGTTGAACCTCTTTCCTTTGAGTCTCATCACAGCTGCCCGCACGGCGAACAGCGTAAAACTTTATCGTAACAGGATTGCGGCCGTAGACAAAGGGCGCTTGGAGAACAATGGGACGGCCGCTACCTTGAATTACCAGCCCACCTGGGCCATGCGGCGCAGAATCACCGTCGTGTAATGGTTCACATGCCCTGGCCGCCGGGTAAGCGGCGCGGGCAGCGTGGAGGCCAGTTCCGCGCTCTGCAGGCGGGAGAGATTTTTGGCCGGGGTTTTGAAGTAGGTGTGACTGGCCGCGTCGGCGCCATAGATGCCGGGGCCCCACTCGACTACGTTGAGGTAGAGCTCGAGAATGCGCTGCTTGCCCAGCACCAGTTCGGCGACGGGCACGAGCGAGGCTTCGGCGCCTTTGCGCAGCAGCGAACGGCTGGTGCCGAAGAAGAGGTTCTTCACCAGTTGCTGGGTCAGGGTCGAGCCGCCGCGGATGCGCGCGCCGTCCAAATCGTCTTCGGCGGCCAACTGCATGGCGTGCCAGTCAAAGCCGTGGTGAAGGTAGAAGCGCGCGTCCTCGGCCGAGATGACGGCGTGCTGAAAGTTGGGCGAGATCTGGCCGATGGGGATAAAGCGGTAATTTTTCTCGTAGGGCTTGTGGTGCATCCAGGCCTGGATGTACCGCTCGGTCTGCAGCGCGGTGGTCGGCGGATCGACCCAGCGGAGGGCGACCAGCGTGAGCGCGCCGGCCAGCCAGAGCGAGACAACGGTGAACAGAAACCAACGGACGATTTTGCCGAAGAGGCCCCTGCGACGGCGGGGCGGATTGGATGTTTCGGAACGGGTAGCCACAGTACAGGATAAATCGTGGGGCGGGATTGTTGTTCATGGGCGTTCCGCGCGGAGAAAGGCAAAGAGCGGCAAATGACTGGATTACTTTCGGTTTGCCAATTCTTCATTCCCGATCTAGATCCATTGTGGCAGCTTCCTTCATCGCGACCGACTGCTCAAGCGCCCAAATGAACCGGATCGCGGTCGTCACGTGATTGAAGATGAGGAGGCTCTCCTCGTGGTTCAGAAGCGCGTTATCGTGGGCTAGACTCCGGTTATTTCGCACATCGTTGAACGCGTCGAGAACGGAGATCGACGTCTTCAGGATCATCTCGGTCATCCGAGAATCGATGATCTTAAGCTCCTGGAGCTTCTTCACATACATACCGAAAATGGCGTTCAGGGACTTATCCCGATCAACGATCATCCCGCGCCGCTCGGAAAGCCAGCGGACGAATTTCACAGTGAAGGTGTGCAACCGATCAAGTCCAGCCTCGGGCTCATTCTTCGCGATGGAATCCTGGACGCCCGCGGCCAATTGTTCAAAGTCATCGAGACGAGAGATCTCAGATATCACAATCGCATCATGAACGGCGGCTGATTTCGAAAGGCGCTCCGCAGCCGCAGTGCATCTCTTGCGGAGCGGAGCGTTGCCCTCGGGCGCGCGTTCGACAAAATCTTTTAGGAGCCGGCCAATTACGTGATCTGGTTGATTATCCCAAAAATGCCGGAGTCGGGACGCCTTCGAGCCATTACCGCCGATCATCGGATCGTCAATGTCCAAGTGCACGCTATCGAGCACAAACTCGCGGAATTGTCGGTTCGTGAAATCTAGCACATAACCGGTCCGCATTCCGAGCAGTGCTTCAAAGTCGTCCTTTTCGCCGTATTTCAGTTTTGCCATCGCCCTACCTGATTTTACGCGGATTGAAAGTTGATCTTTTGAGCCTCGACTACTACGCTTCTGGTCGCTTGTAGGTATCTCGCCAGTCCTGTTCGCAGGCAGCGAGTAGTTCCCGAAGGTGATCGAGCTTGTAGAAATTAACTTCCATATCCAGGATTTCGAGCACGATCAGATAGGCCGTTCGTAACGCGCTATCGGCTTCCCGGCGTTGTGGGTCGGGATTGAAACTGAGTGCGCCAGCACCAGTATTCTCAAGCCTCATAACGAATGAAGACGCTGTGCTATGCGTATGCCGCATCGGAATGTAGTACGCCTCATTTACGATCTTCCCAAGCAACCGGGTCTGTTTCGACATGCTGACGATGTCGAGCTTGTTCCAGTTGTGGTTCATACGCTTCGTGCCGCAAACTTTGCACGTTTTGATCATGAACCGGTCTTTGACGCGTTCGTAGTCTGTGGCGTTGGCAGCGATGATAGGCTCAGGCAATGCGTCGGAACCAATGATGTCACGAACGGAATTGAAAAGCTTGAAGTCGGCGATATAGTGATAATCGAAGAAATCGTCGATCTCGTCCGGATGCGCGATCAGGTATTCGAGGGTGACGGCTTTTTCCCAAAATCCTCGAAGAATCTTCTGTGCTCCGATGCCGTATCCGTTTCCGCACATGAGGAGGATCTCGAAGAACTCCTCCATGCACATCCTTCCGTAGAGCATCACGAAGCGTTCGATAGGCTCTGCAGAATCGAACTCGCGGTCGAACACCGCTGAGCGAAGATTATGCAGCCGTGGCAACACCTCTTCGAATCTAGGATTTCGTTCCAGGAAGTGGTTCCATTCCTCCTGGAAGCCGAAAATGACGCTGGGATGGTCCATTGGTAGAAGTTTAGCGCGATATTGGATTTTGCCAACCCGTTTTAGTTTCCTTATGCGGTTTAGTCCGCGAAATGCCAAAATAGCCTCCCGGCCTAGCGGCGGGTTACACTGGTCGCGCCTGAGGTACTTCGATGAGCGAAGAGCGTGGGCGGGTTCTGGCGATCAATCCGGGGACGACTTCGACGAAGTTCGGGGTGTTTACGCGGGCCGGCGAGGAAATCTCGCGGAGCATTCATCACGGCGACGCGGAGATGGCGCGCTTTAAAGGGCGGCCCGTGCTGGAGCGGCTGGAGTACCGGGCGGGGCTGATCGAGGCGTCGCTGGCCGAGGCGGGATTCAGTGCAAAAGGCAAAGAGGCGACGCTGTCATCGGCAGGATCTACTCCAAAAGAACAAGGGGCGGAGCCCTGGGCGGCGGTGGTGGGCCGGGGCGGGCTGCTGCCGCCGATGGAGTGCGGAACCTATCGGGTGAACGCGGCGATGGTGGAGGCGCTCAGGCTGGCGCGGCGGGGCGAGCATGCCTGCAACCTGGGGGCTTTGTTGGCGCAGCGGTTTGCGCGGGCGGCCGGAGTGGAGGCCTACATCGTGGACCCGGTGACGGTGGATGAGTGGCAGCCGCAGTCGCGGCTTTCAGGCTCGCCGCTGGTGGAGCGGGAGGCGATTGGGCATGTTCTGAACTCGAAGGCCGTGGCCAAGCGCCATGCGCGCGATCGGGGACAGCGCTACGAGGAGTTGCGGCTGATTGTGATCCATTTGGGCAGTGGGACGACGGTTTCAGCGCACCGCGCGGGACGGATGATCGACCAGAACACGATCTACGAGGGACCGTTTGGGCCGGACCGCACGGGGGCGCTGCCGGTGCGGGGGCTGGTGCAGCTTTGTTGCGGCGGGTCGATGACGCAGGCCGAGCTGGAGCGGCATGTCTTTGGCGACGGCGGGATCTTTGCGTATCTGGGTACGCGGGATTTGATGGAAGTGGAGCGGCGGATCGAGGCCGGAGACCGGCGGGCCAGCGAGGTATTCGAAGCCATGATCTATCAGGTAGGCAAAGAGGCTGGGGCGATGGCGGCAGTGCTCGAAGGCAAGGTGGACGCGGTGGTGGTGACCGGCGGCATGGCGCGCTCGGAGCGGGTGCTGAGCCGGCTCGGCGAGTATGTGGGGTGGATCGGGCCGGTGGCGGTGTATCCCGGCGAAGATGAGTTGCAGGCGCTGGCCGAGGGAGTTTTTCGCGTGCTGGACGGAGAGGAGCGGGCGAAGGAGATGGGGGCCGTGAAGAAGTAAAGACGTGAAAGAGTGAAGGGGCAGGCTGTGGAGGGGGAGCGTTTCAGCAAATTGCGTGGGCCGAAGTGAGAGTTGACAGCTAAAAGCTAAGAGCTCGACGCTGGATTAGAATGCTGGTGAGAATCGAAAAGGGTGGGAGAGCGGGTTGGCGGTTCTGGCCGTACAACAGATCCGGCGGATGCGGGGCGGAGCGCAAGGGCAGTTGATGCTGGGCGCCGACGGGCAGATTTATGTGGTGAAGTTCCAGAACAACCCGCAACACATGCGGGTGTTGGCCAACGAACTGCTGGCCTCGCGGCTGGCCGAGGCGGTGGGGCTTTCGGTGCCGGAGACCGATCTTGTGGAGGTTTCGCCCTGGCTGATTGAAAACACGCCGGAGCTGGAGATCGACCTGGGGCGAACGCGGGTGCGCTGCCAGCCTGGATTGCAGTTTGGCTCGCGGTTTGTGGGTGGGCTGATGCCGGGACAGGTGGTGGACTACTTGCCCGAGGAACAGATGGCCGAGGTGAAGAATCTGGCCGAGTTTGCCGGGATTCTGGCGCTGGACAAGTGGACGGGCAATGCCAACGGCCGCCAGGCGGTCTTTGTGAAAAAGCAGCGGGAGCGGCGGTACAAGGCCGTGTTTATCGACTTTGGATTTTGCTTTCACGCCGGGGAGTGGCAGTTTGAGGATGCGCCGCTGCGTGGCGTGTACTACCGGAACGATGTGTACCAAGGGGTAAGAGAGTGGAACTCCTTTGAGCCATGGCTGACGCGGCTGGAGACGCTGGCGGCCGAGGTGGTGTGGGCGGCGGCCGGCGAGGTTCCGCCGGAGTGGTATGGTGGCGACCAGAGCGAGATGGAGGCTTTGGTGGAGAAGTTGCTGGCCAGGCGGAGCCGTATTCGGGAACTGATCGAGGCCTTCGGGAAGTCGGACCGGCAGCCCTTTCCGAAATGGGGCATGGCGGAAAAAGAGGTTGAGACCGGCTGGGCGGCAGAGCGGTGGCGCGATACGATGGCCGGGAGGGTGAACTGAGAAAGACAGCTCTCAGCTGTCAGCTTTCAGTTTGATGGTTGCGAGGTTAGGCAAGGGAATGAGTCGTGGAGTGAGTAGCTAAGAGCTGAAAGCTGAGAGCCAAGCATGATGATCAACGGAGCCGAGCGGCGCGAGTGCGAGTTTCAATTGCTGCGGTATGTGCCAGACGCGGTGCGGAACGAGTACGTGCATATTGGCGTGATCTTGCGCGAGCAGGGCGGGGCGCGGGCCGAGGTGCGTTTTACGCGCGACTGGCGGCGGGTGCGCTGTCTGGATCCGGACGCCGATACAGCGCTGCTGGAGGGCATGGAGAGCGAGTTGCGGCGCCGTCTGGGGCAGGAGCCGGAGGGCAAGCTGAAGCGGATTCTCGATGAGTCGCTCTCGCTGAATGTGCAGATGACCGAGCCCAAGGCGTATCTGGCCGAGAGTGTGCCGGCCGGCGTGGAGGAGTTAATGCGCCTGTACGTGGAGCCTTTGGCTCGGGAGCGCGGCGCAAGGCTGAGCGGGCGGGCCGCGATACAGTCGCGAATGCGCGCCGAGTTTGAGCACGCTGGCGTTTGGGATCTGCTGCGCAAAAAAATTGCTGCCGCAGAGTACACCCGGCCGGGTGATCCGCTGCGCATTGACGTGGGTTACAGGCCCAACGGCGTGGTGAAGATGTTTCATGCGGTGAGTCTGGATCCGGGTTTGGAAGCGGCCAAAGTGCTGGCTTTTTCGGCTGCTGCGCTGCGTGTCGGCGTACAGCTTATGGAGAAGGCTGGGCTGGAGTTGACCGCGATCATTGAGCCAGCGGCTAAACTGGGCGCCACCGACGAGGAGCCGGAACGTTTGGAGATGTATCGCTTCGGGGTGGAGACGATGGAGGAGAACCAGATTCGCGTGCTGACGACAACCGATCTAGCACGCGTGGCAGAGACGGCGCGGCGTGAACTGCGGGTCTGATCCGGTGCCAGCGGACGGCAGAATTTGCACGGCCGGAGTTTGCGAACAAGACAACCGTTGGTGCTGCTAGATGCTTTCGCAATTGATGCAGTAAGATGTGTTCGCAATAAGATGTGTTACTTATGATCATCAAGAGATTTAGATATGAAGATTGCAGCGGCAAGCGAGAAATTCTAGGGAACCTCTGAAAAACGCCGAATTACAAGAGCCCGTTACTGGTATTTGTCAGTGCGGTCCAGGAATCGGCGCATTTTCGTACGTCGGGCAGTTCGTATAA
>Ga0326727_10001438_pt1 | contig 88129 bp, 64 predicted proteins | sample MB2enrmetagenome_FD_207643 | JGI IMG/M metagenome (GOLD analysis project Ga0326727, IMG submission 207643) | Lab enriched peat soil microbial communities from McLean, Ithaca, NY, United States - MB29MY | ecosystem: Environmental > Terrestrial > Soil > Wetlands > Peat | place: USA: New York...
GCGCATCGCGGTAGTAGCCGAAAAAGAAGTCGCGCACGACCGTCGAGCACGAACCGGAATTTCGCGGGAGCCCCATGTCGTGGATTCGCGCCGGCACCTGGTCCGGCGGCAGCGCAACCATGCGCTGCGGCAGATCATCCATTATCAGGCCCAGCTTCAAAGCCGGCAACATGACCAATACGGCTCCGAGGGCCAGCATCGCGGGAAGCCGAGGGTGTTCCAGCCATCCTTGGCAAAGATCGAGCGCCCGCATTCGGGTGCGGCTGCTGGTCGGCACTTCCTCCAATTGCGAGGCCATGATGTAGAGACAAACACAACCCGCAAGGCTCACGCTTCGCCGCGCACTTGGGCGCCCTCTGGCTGGAGCATCGAAGAGCAACTTCGTGCAATCACCCCGATTGAGGTTAATAAGCAGAAAGGGTTAGGATTAGCGGCCAGAGCCTGACTCCGCCCACTCCTTCAAAATCTCCGCCTCGGACAAGTCCGGCGCAATCAGCAGGCGCACGCGGGCGCGGGCAGTTTCGCCCTCCTTGAGGTCGCGGCCGAACAGTGAGAGGTAGAGCGAGTCATGGGGGTCGCTCTGTTGCGGGGTGCAAACCGCAAAGCAATCGCTGGCCGGCGACGCCAACACCGCCGTCAGGCCCGTGGCCGGGGCGCGGCGAACCGCCAGCGGCCCGGCCAGCGCCGGCATCACGACCCAGTCCACCGGGTTGGGCTCGAATTTCCATCGCCCGTCCCGAATGATCGCCGCCGCTTCTTCGTCACGCGGGAAGGCCAGCCAGGCGCCGTAGCTCTTGTCCGCCGCGATGAACTGCCGCCTCCCGTCCGGACCGGCTGCCCAGACCAGCGAGTTGGTGAAATCCGCCGTGAAGTAGGAAGCGAGGAAAGACTCGAACCTCAGCAGGTTCGTTTTCGCCAGGACGGTTGTTTCCAGGTCGAGGATGTTCGGCGCCGCCCAGCGGTAACGCGCGCGCAGCTCAAACGGGCGGCCGTCGGCCGCCGGCCAGCGCGCCTCCACGGCGCCGTCAGACCCCAGCGTGGCTTCGCCCGGCCAATCCCAAGCCGCCGTGCCGTAGCGTTTGCCCGCGCTGAAGACCCGGTAATGGCTCAACAAACCCATGCTGCTGTCCAACCGCATCCCCGTGGGCACATAGACGACCGAAGAAAGCCCTCTCGAGCGGCCCTCCGCGCGCAATTTGCCCCGCAGCACGCCGGTGTCAAAACTATACTCATTCGCGCCGGCGGCTGAAAACACCGGCACAGGTTGGCTGTTGGTTTTCATTTGAGCCTGGGCGCGGGCGCGCCCCTGCGCGGCGCAGCCCAGAGCCATGAAGATGACCAGAAGGAGTTTTGACATGCTCAGCCCCCCAGCGACGCCGGGTCGCTCACATCCCCCTGGTTGAACCGGACGTAGGCCTCGGTCAAATCAGCGGCATAAAAGAGCGCCTGGGCGCGGCCCACATTGAGGCGGATGTGCAGATCGAATTCCTCCGGCTCTACGGCGGCGCAAAGCTCCGCGAAGGTTGCCCGCGTGGGCTGGCCGCGTTTGAGACTCCAGAGGACTTGCCGGCTGCCGGGGGCACTGTAGCCGATGTCCACCTTCTGTTCGACGACGGCAGCAGGGCTGGAGCCCAGGGCGGCGATGATGCGGCCCCAGTTCGGGTCCCCTCCGTGCCAACTGGTCTTGACCAACGCGCTATTGGCCACCGCCCGCGCTGCCGCATCGGCCTCGGCGAACGACCTCGCCCCCTGGACTCGCACCGTCACAAAGCGCGAGACCCCCTCGCCGTCGCGCACGATCATCTTCGCCAATTCCAGGCACACATGACTCAACGCCGCCTGGAACAGCCCAAACTCCCGCGACCTCGGACCCCGGACCTCGAACTTCGGACTCGAGAGGCCGTTGGCCAGGAGCAGGACGGTGTCATTGGTGCTCATATCACCGTCCACGCTGATGCGATTGAAGCTGTTGGCAACGGCTTGGGCCAAGGCCGCCCGGAGGGCCTTGGCCTGGATGGCGGCGTCCGTGGTGATGAAGCAGAGCATCGTGGCGTGAAGCGGCGCCGCCGCCGGACGCTTGCCGGTCAGGCTCATCCCCGGCTGGATCATGCCCGCCCCCTTGCATAGGCCGCCCAGGCGCGCGGATTTGCCCCCGAGCTTGAATTGCACCGCCACCTGTTTCGGCCGCGTATCGCTGGTCATGATGGCCTCCATAGCCTGGTCGGCGTGGCCCGGCGTGCTGCCCAATTCCACTGCCGCCTCGATGATTCCCGATCGGACGTTGTCCATCGGCAAGGCCAAGCCAATGCGGCCCGTCGAGCCGACCAGCGCCAGGCCCGGCGGCAAGGCGAGCGCCCGCTCGGTAAAGCGCGCCATCTCCAACGCATCCTTCAATCCCTGTTTGCCGGTGCAGGCATTGGCATTGCCGGAGTTGGCTACGATGGCCTGGGCCCGGCCCCGGCCCGCGCGCTCGAGGCAAACCTTCACCGGGGCCGCACACGTCTGGTTGGTGGTGAACGTGCCCGCGGCAGCCGCCGGCACATCGGACACAATCAACGCCAGGTCCCGCTTGTTGCCCTTTTCAGACCCCGTGCCCGTCCCGAGCCGTTTGATGTCACAAAACACTCCCGAGGCCCGAAAGCCTCGAGGTGCAACAACCGAGCCAGGCATCTCAGTCAGTTGGGTCATAGTCCGGAACACGCTCAATACGCCCCACAGGCTCTACCGCCCCTGCCGCCACTGCGCATCGGCAAAGTCCATGAACACCGTCCAGTCTGCCGCGGTCATGGAGTGTTTCCCGGCGCGGATGTAATAGCCCAGGCGGCTCTTCACGAGCCGGCCCAGGGGCGGCATCTCGGTGGCATCGAGGCCCGGCGCGCCCAGGAATCGATACACCGGGTCGGCAGCGCGGAGCACGTCGAACTGGCCCGCGGGATTGGCCCATTGGTCCTCTTGGGCCGCGGAGAACAGCACCGGCCGCGGGGCGCAGAGGGCTGCCAGGCAATTCTGGTCTATGGGCAGACGCTCGGGGGTGAGATTGAACTCCTTGAACCGGGCGTTGAACCAATGAGGGAATTGGTCGTTGATGGCCTTGACCGATTCGCCAATCTTGCCGCGGCTCGGCGCGGAGCCGCCGCAGCCGGCCTGGTGCGGGAAGGCCATGGCGATGCGCTCGTCGCAGGCGGCAGCCAGCAGGGCGGTCTTGCCGTTGCGCGAATGGCCCAGGGCGGCGATGCGGCGCGAGTCGATGTCACGGTCGGCGACCAGGTAATCGACACACCGCTGGAATCCCCACGCCCAGGCCGCAAGGGTGCCCCGGTTGGCAGGCTGGTTGCGGGCCGGGTCGCCCCCCGCCAGCCAGGCGTAAAGCCCGCTGCTCACGTCCCCGCGGTCCGAATCCACGTCGCCGCTGTAAAACGCCGCCAGTGCGTAGCCGCGGCGCACGATCTCGGCCAGCGGCCAGTCGGCTGCCTGGGCGCCGCGTCCGGCCTCGGTGGCGGCGTGGTTGGCGCAGCCCGGGCATGAATCGGCTATCCAGGTCCGCGGCAACGGGATGCGCCGGTCGGTGGTCAGGGCATGGTTGCCGCAGAAATTCATCGCCAGGAATACCGGGGCCGGCCCGCGCCGCTCGTTGGGCGTCACGACCATCAAACCAATGCGCGGCGCATTGGTTTCCGGGCCGGCCTCCAGCGTCAGGACCTTCAGCGTCGCCTTGCCGTCGAGAAAGTCGCCGTATTGGCCCTCGACCCGGACCTGGAGGTGCGCCGGCTTGGCCGGAATGGCCCCATACATATAATGCGCGAACAGCGCCTTGAGTTCCGGCCGGCGCTCATGGAACCACTGCCCCTGGCTGGAGACCCGCCGCCCGTCCAGCATCACCAGCGGGTCCGGCAGCCCCGCTTGGGGCGGCAGGGACGACAGATCGGGAAAGGCACGCGGCGCCTGGGCCGTCGCGCAGCTCGCCAGCAGCAGCACAAAAACGGCCCCGCCGCCCAGGGCGCAACAGAACAAGAGTGACATAAGAATGGAACGGTGGCTCGCGGGAGTGATTCTCTTCCGAGGCATGTTCATATTTGGTTTTTCGACTGGTGCTCGGCCGCAAACCGGCTCAGAGCGGAATAGCGGATTCCGCGGCCGGACACAAATGCAAAAGTTTACAAGGCAACCGGGAGCGATTGCTTCTCTGGCGTGGTCAATAGCTATTCAATCGCAGCTCAAGGCCTGTCGCTTCACAGGACGGCAGGTCGAGGCGGCTTCCCGCTTCGGTGATTGGCACGAGCAGAGCGGCGTCCAGCCCGGCCGGACCAACGGGTGGCTGGTTTGGTCCTTTTGCGGGCGGTTTGCAGATCGCGGCGCCAGGCCCTGGCTTCCTCGCCAGGCAATCCGGTCTTGGCCAGCGCCTCGGCCAGGTCCCGGCCTTTCGCCCTATGCGGCACCGGGTATTCGCGCAGCAGCTCGGCGTCGTTGGCGGAAATCCAGACCGCCTTGCCGTGGCGCCACACCGCCAGCGGAATGTTGCGCCGGCGGTGATCCTCCACGACTTCGGCAACGGCCTCGGTCAAGGCGCTCATGGCCATTTGGGTCAGCGATAGTTTCTTGCGTCTTTTCATGATGGAATCTCCCGTCTCAATTGCTCGTAAAGCGCGTCATCGCCGATTGTGCATTGCCCCGCTTCGTCCTTGAAAATCAAATGCGGCACGGAGGAAGAATTGTCAAAAAAATGCGGCGTATCGAGCAGCGGGCGGTAAAGCGTGAGGAGGTTTCCGAGAGTGCGTCCAAAGCGCCGGCGCACATCCCGCTCAGGCACATCGTGCCCCCCGCTTTGGACCCGGCCCCGGATGCGCAGCAGGGCCATCTCAGGACTGGGGATCCAGAGGTAGAACATGTGCAACCGGAAGCCAGCCCCCTTCACGTCGCGAAGCAGCGGCGCATTGTGTCGGCCATTGTCGAGGTAGTCACGACGCAGCCGGTTCGCTGCCGTCGAGCATCTTGACTTTGTTGTGGAGGAAGTATTCGCGGGTCAGGGCTTGGACGCTGTTGTGGCGCTGGTCGTAGAGGCGCTTGAGCTTGCGGGGCTTGTGCCTGGCCAGGGCGTAGTGCGTGAGCAGCGGCATGGCAATCGTCGTGTCGGTGTAGCAGACCACGGCGTCGGGGAGGCGTTCGGGGTCCACCTTGCCCCAGCTCACGGCCTCGCTGGGCGTGGCCCCGGAGAGGCCGCCGGTGTCGGGCCGGGCATCGGTGACCTGCAGGAAATAATCCTGGCCGAATTCCTTGATGCGCAGGACTTCCTGGATCTGCGGTTCGGTCTGGAGCATGAAGTTTTTGGGGCTGCCCCCGCCCCAGAGGACGACGGCGCTCTTGCCGCCGGCCCGCTTGGCGGCCAGGACAAAGGCGGTGGTCTCGTTGACGTCAATGGATGGGTTGAGGCGCAGTTTGTTGCCGCGCAATTCCACGCCCGCCACGTTCATGCCGATCGTCGAGTCGCCCGGAGAGGATGTGTAGCACGGCACGCCCGCCCGGTAGGCCGCCGCCAGGACCGAGACGTCTTTGAGGCCGGCCTTGCGTTCCCATTCGGCGCAATACTTGCCCAGGAGGTAGTGGAGTTCGGCGGTGCCCATCTCCTTTTGGAATTCAGGCTGCACGAGAATGCTGCGCAGGATCTCATCGGTCGCCATCAGGCAATCGCTGTAGCCCAGGAGCACGTCATAGACCCGCACGATGTCGTTGTTCCGCAGGTCGGTGTCGTCGAATTTGAAGCTGCCGGCGCGCACCGGGTAGTTCAGGGCGAAGTGCATGTCGTGGTAGAGATTGGCGCCGGTGGCGACCAACCAGTCCACGAACCCCGCCTTGATGAGCGGCACGATACTCGAGCAGCCCATGCCCGCCGGGGTGAGCGCCCCGGCAAAACTCATCCCCACCGTGACGTCCTTGTCGAGCATCTTGCCGGTGAAAAGCCGGCACGCCTCTCGGAGCCGCGCCCCATTGTAGGCCAAAAATGTCTCATCGATCAGGTCGGGCGCCTTTTCCTTGCCGGTGATGTTCCGGGGCAGTATCCGCTTGCCGGACAGATATCTCTCGCGGTTGGGACACCGCTTCTTCTTCAGCCACTCGGGCATTTCGGATAGCTCGGGTCGCGCCCGGACGTGCTTCTTTTCGGTCTTGGCCATAATCAATTTCAACTCCGGTTTCGGCCAGAAACAATACGCGGGAAAGCCAGGATGCCAATAACTAAATGGAGCCGCAGGCGGGGCGAGCGGCGAGCGACGAGAGGCGAGAGAACGAAGTGCCGGCGCCCGTCACTCGTCCCTCGCCACTCGTCCCTCGCCACTCCTCCTAAGGACACACCAGGCTGAACTGTGCCCGTTCAATCCAGCCCAGGGTCCGGCTGGTCCGGATGAGGGCGTAGGGGCCGCGGGCGCGCACCCAGCGGGCGGCGTCGCCCGCGCTGAGCCGCGCAACCACCTGGGCCTCCTGCGTCGGCGTCAGCCGGACGGGAGCATCCTGTTGCACTACAAAACCGATGCGGGTGCGCGTATGGACCCCGAAGTGGGCCGGCACACTGAGCAGGAACACCGTGATGCCAAGGGCGGCCACTGCCTGGTGCCAGGCGGCTTTGCGGCAGCGCAGGATGCCCGGCAGCAGCACCATGCCCACCGCCAGCCACAGGCTCGCCCCGGTTATCCAAGCCCACCAGTCTATGGGCAGCCACGTAGAAACCACCTCGTCCCAGGACAACTCGGGCGCCTCGAGTTGGGCCGCCTTGCGGGCAAAACGCAGATTGTCCCGCGCCGCCCCGTTGAATGGATTCAGCCACAGGGCCTGCTCCCAGGCGACAATTGCGCGCCCGGTCTGCCCGCCCTGCCACTGGGCGTTGCCCAGATTCTGAAGCGTGCCGGAGGCCGGCCTCCGCCCGGCGGCCTGACTGAAGGCCCGGGCCGCCCCCGAATAATCACCCGCCCGATAAGCGCTTGTGCCCTCGCGGAACAACGCATCCACCGATGCAGCCGCGCAGGGAGCTGCCAGCGCTATCCCAAACCAGAGCAGGAAGACCTGGAAACCAAAGCGAGAATCGGGGCGGCAAAGGTTCCGCGGATCAACACGGATTTCTTCTGTCTCGCGGCTAGTGTGGTGTCTTGCAAGTTCGTTCACAGTCTATAATCTCCGCTCCCAATACTGCAGCACCTTTTCCAACTCGGGCTGGAGGGCCAGCAGTTCCCTGGCGTCGGCGCCGCCGGGGCTGAAGCGCGCCGCATCGGTCAGGACAAAAAACCGGCGCGCCACCTCGGCCGCGCCTGCCGCCAATTCAGGCCCCATGCCCTCGCGCGGCGCCTCCGTCTGTCCATCCTCCGGCGGGGCCTGGGCGCGCGACAACAGCGGGAGCACGTCGGCGCCGACAAGCGCGCGCGGCTCGGCCGGGAAGTGCGGCGCGCAGGCCGCCTGCATGGCGGCCACGGCAGCCTCGGCAAACCGGGGCGCGTCCCCCGCTTGGGCCGCCCGCCGCAGCGCCCGCCAATGGCGGCGCAGGGCGCGCCTGGCCCGCCGCCGCAGCACGACCTCCGGATGCTGTTCCAGGAATCGGCGGCGCCGGTCCCAGCCCCACAGGCCGACAAAGGCTGCCGCCGGGGCCAGTTGCACCAGCGGAAACCAGGGCCGTCGCTGCACCGGCGCCAGGGTGGCGGCTGCAAGCCCGGGCCCGGGCGCCAGCCCGCTCAAACCCGGCTCCTTCTCAGACCCCGCCGGGACCCGGTCCGCTTGCTCCAGGACAGCCAGGTCCCCGCCCTTCTCCCCGGGTCGGACTGTAACCGGGACCGGCGGGATGGTCAGGTCCACATAAGCCGCGCGTTTGGGGTCGAAGTAGCTGAACGGGATGGGCGGCGTCGCCCGCGCCGCAGTCGTGAGCGGAACCAGCGTATAGTGGAAGGTAGCTGACCCCTGGGCGACGGGCGGTTGCCGCGGCAGCACGGCCAAAGGTGAAGCGGGCGGCAACGGCTCGGGAGTAGCCGCAAAGACCTGCCAGTCCCGGACTTGGGGCGGCGGCGGGGCGGCCAACCGGCCCACGTTGCCGTCGCCATGGACCGTGACCGACAGCTTGACGGTTTCCCCGGCGCGCAGAGGGTCGGCCGCCAGGCGGGGAGGCTCCAGCGAGAAGCTGCCGATGGCCCCTGTGAAGCCGGGCAACTCGCCCTGCCGAGGCAAGGGCCGCACTTGCAATTCGACCGGCTGCGAGTCCAGCAGCGTGAATTCAACCAGGTTGAAGGGGAGCGGCCCCGGGCCTCTGGCGCCGGTAAGAGGGCCGGAATAGCGATTGCCCGCAGAGAAGCCCTGGGCGAAGACAGTAAGCTTGCCGGTCTGCAGCGGCGTGAGCGCCGTCTCGTAGATATAGGCAGGCGCCGTGCCCGCCCCGCGGCGCACCGGCCCCACTTGCTGGCGCGCAGCCCCTTGGTCCACCAGCACCCCCTCTCCATTGATCTGCACCTGGCTGAGCGTCCGCAATTGCCCGCCCGGGGAAGCAACCAGCAGCACTCGCGCCTTCACCGTCTGGCCCGCGTACAAGTTGGTTTCCGGCACGTCGAAGACCAGCCCCTGCGCCGGCGGCATCGAGGCCGGCAGCGAGGCCACCACGTTGAGTTCCGCCGCCGGCACACTGACGGGCTTGCCGTAAACGGCCACTGTGAACTCCGGCGCCGTGAACCGGCCCAACCGCGGCGCCCGCAGATGATAATTGAACATCGTGCGCGGGACGAGGTTCGTCCCGTTGAAATAAAGTATCTGCCCGCGGCCGCCCGCGCGGAAACCCAGCTCCGCCGGCGCGTTGAGTTTCTCCGGCCAGACAACCGACTCCTCCAGCGCATTGAAACTCACCCGGTACACGGCCGCCTCGCCCGGCCGCACAAACGGCGGGTCGAAGGAGGCCGCGGCAACCACATTCGATGCTATCTCCGTCTTGGGCTGCGACATCAGCAGCGACATGTAGGGATCGCTCGACAGGCTGGTCTGGGCCCCAAAAGAAAAGTCAGGGCTGACAAGGAGAAGGGCGGCCGAAAGAAATCCGAAACCCGAAGGCCGAAGCAGCCGGAACCAAGGGCAGGAAATGGAAACCGCGGAATACGCGCAATACGCGGAAAAAGGTCTGCGCCGTCTCGGCCTTCCGCGTATTCCGCGTGTTCCGCGGTTCAGGAATTGCATCCATTTCGGATTTCCTTCGGCCTTCGGCCTTCGGATTTCGGTTTTTCCTGGATTCACCATGTTGGCCGGTTGCGGTTTCGGGGCTCAGCCTGCGGGGCCATCGGGAGGCGGCGTTCGGCATCGAGCCTGAAACCCTCGAGCAGCCAGCCGGCTTGCTCGGGGGATAGCGTGAATTCCTCTCCCTCCCTGGCCGGGCCCTCCTTTTGGCCCGGCTGGGGTCCCCCAGGGTGATCCTCCTCCTCCTCGTCTTCGTCATCCCCGGATGCCCCGGGCGGCATGTCCTGGGCGGGCAGGCGTCCCTTGAGCTGTTTCATTTTGTCGCCCAGGTCGCGCTTCTGGTTGGCCATGGCATTTGCGAGCCGCTGCAGCTCCCGCAGCATATCCACCAGCTCGGCAATATGCCGATCCACCACCTGGGCATTGTGCCGGGCGTCCGCCTCGGCCCGGTCCAAATCGAGCACGCTGCGGAAATCTCCGCCCGCGCGCTGCCATTTGTTGAGTGTGGCTTCGTATGCCTCCAGAGCGCGCCGGACGACGCCCATGGCCGCTTTAAGTTCCCGTCGTTGGCCCCGGCCCCGCAGGTAGGCCTCCGCCATCCTCAGGAGGTCATCCCCCGCCAGCGCCTCGGCGGCAGACCGAATCGCCTGGTCCGTGCGCTGCGAGGCTGGCTGCCCGGCCGCAAGCGCCGCCCGGCCCGAGGGCCCCTTTTTCAGTTCCTCGAAGCCCTGGCCGAACCGGACATGGCCCAGGTTGTAAAGGGCAACCGGCTGCAAGGATTCCTGCTGGCTGGCCAAGGCGCTCTCGAGCAACACCTCCGCCTCCTTGAGCTTGGCCTCCCGCAACTTTCGAGTGCCCGCATTGTAAAACTCGCGCGGAGTCGCGGGCGGAGCAGGCTCGGGAGGACTTGGCGTAGCGCCCGCTGCGACCGCAACCAGGCCGACGCTCAGCGCATAGAGGCGTATGAGATGTCCAGGCCGCAAGTTGTGTCGCATCGGCGACTAATATACCCCGTCGCCGCCGCCAGGAAAGGAAATCAGAGCGCCTCTGCGCTCTACCGCTTCAACACTTCCTTGCCTCCCTCCCCACTTCGCACTTCGCGCTTCGGACTTCGGACTTCAGACTTTCGTCGCCCTGCGCCTCCGGCCCAAATCCCCGTCAAGGCCGCAAGTCCCAACGTCAGCAGCCCGCTCACTGCCAGGGCGCCTGCATTGGCATAATGAGGCAGGAAATACAGGGAGGCGGCGCCAACCGCCGGGCCGGCGAAGTTCCCCAGCCCAATGGCCGCCTCGTGCAGCCCCCCGTGCTCGCCCTTGGTGTCACCGACATCCATCGAGTAGAAGAGCGAGGAGTAGTACATGAGCCCCACGGCGGCGCCGAACACGAGTTGGGCCAGCACCAGCACGGCAACACTTGGCACCGTCAGGATAGCGGTGAACGCCCCGATCAGCGCCAGGTAGGCCAGCAGGAGCCAGCGGAAACGGTAATGCCAGCCGTCCCAGAGCCACAACGTGAAAAACGTCCCGAACCGCGCGAAAAGCCAGACCGAGCAACAGAACCCTGCAAGCGTCGTCGAGAGCCTCAGCCGCCCCGCCAGGCCGGGGATGACTGCCACCAGCGTGTTGATGGCCACATACGCAAAGGGATTGGCCAGCCAGGCCATCCGCAGGAACTTCCTGGCGCTGGAGGGCGCCAGGGGCGCCGCCGGCGCCGCCAGCGCTCCGCCCCCGGATTCCAGGCGGGACCCTGCGCCTGAGGAAGGAGGATGCCAGGCCGCTCCGGCGGCCTGAGACTCCAGCCGGAACGTCAACACGAGCTGCGCCAGATGGATGGCCGCCGGGATGTAGAACAGGCTCTTGAGCCCGAGCAGGGTCAACAGGGCGCCCCCGATGAAGTTCGACACCGCCCCCGTCGCCGCCCACACCACGTTGTAAATCCCGACCATCTGCTGCAAACCGGCGCGCGTCTCCCCTTCACAGGCCATGGCCTCCAGATTCGGCCACGTGAGACACATCCCGCCGGCCGCAACCAGCGTGGCCAGGATGTGCCCGCGCGCGGACTCCGCCTGCAAACCCGCCACCATTGCCCCGAGCATCAGGCCCCAGCCAAGCTTGAGCGCCTTGAAATAGCCGAACCGCTGGCCATACTTCCCGCCGGCCCACGAGCACCCCGCGCAGACCGCCCCGGTCAGCGCCGCCAGCTCGAGGTTGGCCCGGTTGCCGAACCCGTGGCGGGTCTGCATGAAGAAGTAGAAATAATAGAAATAATAAATTACAGCGAAGGAGTTGAGGCCCTCGAGCAGAAAGACACCCGGTTTGAGTTTGCGCAGCGGCATGGAGGCCTTTGGGCGTTGAAGGGTCGGAACAAGCAGCCCTGGTTCGCGTTGCATTCAATAGTCATACAGCCCGCTGTCGCGCGTGTAACCGCCGCCGGGACCGCCACCCTCTTCCTCACCCCCCATGAAGTCGCCCAGCACGTCGCCCATGTCGGCCTCGATTTTCTCCGGGTCTTCGCCGGCCTCGAGGCGTTTGATTGCCACGTCCAGTTCCTTGGGCATCGCCCCGGGCGGCATCAGGTCTTTCATCTTGCGCATCATGTGGGCCATGTGGCGGGGATTGTTTTCATCCAGGTGCTCCATGTCGCGCTCCAGGTCGTGCATCGCCCGTTCGACGCGCGGGTCGTCGAAATCCGGCGCGGGGCCTTCGTCGCCTTCGCTCTTGGGGGCCGATTCTTTGAGGCCCCGCGGCATGGCGAAGGCACTGACCTGCTTCCTCATCTGCGCATTGCCGCACTTGGGGCAAGCCGGCTCCCGCTCCGGATTCTGCCGCTTGGACAGAAAGCTGAAGATGACCCTGCACTTTGGGCAGGCATATTCATAAATCGGCATAGGTCCAAACAAATTCCAACTCAGATATTAACCTAAAGAGCCCCGGGCGCAAAGCCGGAAGTGGCCGGGCGCAGGAAAGGGGGCGCTGCACTCCGCAGTCCCGGCGCCAACGGGTTTTTTCCCGCTGCAGATTCCCGCTTTCATTCGGCCCTCCTTTCCATAATAATGCCCCCTGCGCTCAAAATGAACCGAGCTGTTTTCCTCGACCGGGACGGGACGATTATCGAAGATGGGCACTATCTTCATCGCCCTGAACAGGTCGTCATTTTCCCCGGCGCGGCCCCCGCCCTCAAGCGCCTGCAGAACGCCGGGTTCAAACTCATCATCGTCTCCAACCAGTCCGGCGTCGGACGCGGCTATTACACCGTGGCGGAGCTCGAGGACGTGAACCGCCATGTATGTGAAGAATTGGGCCGCCACGGCGTGCGGTTCCAGAAGATATACTTCTCCACCGAAGCCCCCGACCAGCCCAGCCGCGGACGCAAACCCTCCCCCCAATTCCTTTTCGACGCCCGGGACGAATTCGCCCTCGACCTGGGCGAAAGCTACATGATTGGGGATAAGCTCCTGGACCTGGAATGCGGCTGGAATGCAGGCGTAAAAAAATGCCTGCTCGTGCGCACGGGCTACGGCGCGGAACTCGAGCGCACCGCCCCCGAAAAGCTTGGCTTCGCAGTGGTGGTCGACGGTCTGCCCGCGGCCGCCGACTGGATTTTCAGCGCCTCAGACTCTACATTGGGCGGCGGTTAATCACAGATGACCGCCGGCCACGGACTCCCGGCCCATCACGGACAACTCGGAACTATGTGCGGAATCGTAGGATATATCGGCAAACAAACGGCAACGCCGCTGCTCCTGGAGGGATTGCAGCGGCTGGAATATCGGGGCTATGACTCGGCGGGGCTTTGCACCCTCTCGGACGGCGCGCTGGAGGTGCGCAAATGCGTGGGCCGCGTGGCCCTCCTGGCCGAGTTGGTGGCGCAGCGGCCACCCCTCGGCGGCCTGGGCATCAGCCACACCCGCTGGGCCACCCACGGCCTGCCCAGCGATGCCAACGCCCACCCGCACCTGGACCAATCCCGCAAGCTGGCCCTCGTCCACAACGGCATCATCGAAAACTACGCGGCCCTCCGCCAGAAACTTCTCAACGACAATCACAAATTCCTCTCCCAAACCGATTCCGAGGTCCTCGCCCACCTTGTCGGCAGCCACCTTGACCAGCGCCTCGCCCGGGGCGAGCCGCTGACACCCCAACTCCTGGCCAAGGCCGTGCTGGCCGCCACGCGCGAGGCCACCGGCACCTACGCCATCGCCCTGGTCCATTCCGGCCTGCCCGGCCGCCTCCTGGGCGCCCGCCGGGGCTCCCCGCTCGTCATCGGGCTCGGCCAGGACGAGAATTTCCTCGCCAGCGACATCTCTCCCATCGCCGCCCATACCCGCAGGGTCATCTACCTGCAGGACGGTGACATCGTCCTCCTTTCTCCCGGCGACATCTCGATCACCGCCAACGGCAAACCGGCCCGCCGCCCCATCAGCACCGTCGATTGGCCGGCCGAAGCGGCCGAGCGCGGCAACTATCCCCACTACATGCTCAAGGAAATCCACGAGCAGCCCGACCGCGTGGCCGAAATCCTCCGCCGGGCGCTGCGGCCCGGCGCCGGCATGGTCGAGTTCGAGGAGGACGCCCTGAGCCCGCGCCGGTTGGGCCCGGTTCGCCGCCTGCTCCTGGTCGCCTGCGGCACAAGTTGGCACGCCGCCCTGGCCGGCGAGTACATCATCGAGAACCTTGCCCGCCTGCCGGTCGAGGTCGAATGCGCCAGCGAGATGCGCTACCGCAACCGCCCTGTCGAGCCCCACACCCTCGTCATCCCCATCTCCCAATCCGGCGAGACTGCCGACACCCTCGCCGCCATCCGCGGCGCCCGCGCCCAGGGCGCCCGCATCCTCGCCATGGTCAACGTGGCCGGCTCCACTCTGGCCCGCGAATCCCATGCCGCTCTCCAAATGCGCGCCGGACCCGAAATCGGCGTCGCCTCCACCAAGGCCTTTGAAACGCAGGTCCTGTGGCTCACGCTCCTCGGCCTGGCGCTGGGACGCCAGCACGCCCGCCTCACCCCCGCCCAGGCCCGCAAACTTGCCCGCGAACTGGACGCCATTCCGGGCAAGCTCCGCCGCATCCTGGCCGCCGGCCCCGCCATCCTCGCCGTAGCCGAAAAGTACGCCCAAGCCAGGGAATTCCTTTACATGGGCCGCCAATTCAATTTTCCCATCGCCCTCGAAGGCGCCCTCAAGCTCAAGGAAATCTCTTACATCCACGCCGAGGGCTACCCTTCCGCCGAGATGAAACACGGCCCCATCGCCCTCATCTCCCCCGACTTCCCCAGCGTCTTTGTCGTCCCCCGTGACGAGATGTACGACAAGAACATGAGCAACATCGAAGAAATCAAGGCCCGCAAAGGGCCGATTATCGCCCTGGCCACCGAGGGGGACGAGGAAATCGCCCACGAAGCCAACGACGTCATCTATATACCCCCCACCCTCGATTGCCTCCAACCCCTCCTCACCGTCGTCCCCCTGCAGCTTCTCGCCTACCACATCGCCGTCCTCCGCGGCTGCGACGTCGACAAACCCCGCAACCTCGCCAAAAGCGTTACTGTCGAGTAGGACGGTTGGCACCATGTGGGCGCTGCTGTGGGTTGGGAAAGAAGTCACGAACACGCGCGTTGAGTTGCGAACAACTCGGCTGCACGGCGTTGAGGGCCGCCTCGATCACCGCATAGAACTCCGCATCCCCCTTTCTCACGCGCATCGTTTCCAGCGGCTCGGGTTTGACGCCGGCCAGCGGGGAATTAGTTCTTGTCTCAGCCCTAGAGCAACATTTCGCCTGTTCTGTCGACCGAAAGGCGCTGTAACCGCGCACCCAGCAATGTCTTACCCTCCGCGGGTAATGGCATGGTGGCGATGCGACGGGTGAGTTCACGCGGGTCGACCACGTGTGTTCTCAGCATGTCTTTCACGAAGGAGAGGTCTTTCTCCCTCCCCGCCGCCAACTTGGAGGCGGCCAAGTCATGGGCCTCCAGGCATAACCCTGTCCCGCCACCAGTGTTCTCATTGTGGACCGGGACCAGGCGTTCTCGCCATCGGGCTGGAAGCGTGGCGGTCTCTTCGCCAACCCCGTGCGCCCAGTAGCCGAAGGTCTCGTGGAAGATGGATCTCTCGCCGATGGCGCCATCGATATTGATGGCCAGATCTGGTCGGTGGCGCGGAAACACGTCTGCTTCCATTGAGGCCAGCAACTCCCGGGGTGCGTTCGGGAACTGGCCGAGGATAGACTGACTGCCGATGATGACGATCTCGCTCTGGCCCGTGATGGCGCAAGAGGCTCGGATTATGTGCTCAAGCTGCTCGCGTTTCATATTCCCGGAGGATTGCGAGCCTCTTCTCATCCGACAGGATACCGCAGAAGGGGCTGGACTGGCGCAGGCGACAGGCATCCTCATCTGATCGAGTCAGGAGTTGCAGAATCTCCTCGACGGAGGAGCGGTCCAGGATCTCTCGCCATTCAAGCAGGGCGGCGGGGACATCCGGCTCGTTCTGGGCAATCCAGCGCGCGAGGGTGGTTCTGGCGCGGTCGAGGAGCTCGGGTCTCGAACGAATCATTTCCGCGATAGCCACGTCCATAGCAAGGCTGCGCTGGTCGAGCCATTGGTGGGTCCGGCGTGGTCCTTTATATGGAGCGGCTGATTTCATTGGTCTCTTGGTCGCGTGTTTTGCGGAGCATTTTTAGTTCTGCCCTGGAGAGAACGTTACCTGTTGGCTGACCGAACGGCAAGCGCCTCCCGGCGAGCGAGTGGACCGTTCGGCGGATCCGTTGAACCCGGGGGGTGTGCGCCCTGCTCTGGCTGAGTATCCCCGGCTTTCCCGCATCCCTATGGCTCGGCGGCCAGGTCCCGTATTTTGATATTGCGGAAGGAGACCTCCCCGGTGTGGTCCTGGAGGAGGAGGTGGCCCTTGATGCGGGCGCCGAAGCCGGCGACGTTCTTGAACTTGCTGTGGGCAACGGCGGCCTTGACGGCATCGCTGCCCAGTTCGTATTCCAGGACCTTCGTTCCGTTGAGCCAGTGTTCGGCGTGGTTGCCCTTGACGAGGATGCGTGAGAAGTTGATTTGCCCTGCCGGTTTGAGCGGCAAAGGAGTGGACGGCTTGAGGACGTCATAGAACGAGGCGGTGATGTGTTTGCCGTTGCCCCCCTGGGCGTCGGGTTCGCGGGCGTCATCGATCATCTGGTACTCGTGGCCGAGGGCCGAGGGGCGCGTTTCCGTGACGAAATACTTGACGCCGCTGTTGGCGGCCTCGCCTATCTTCCATTCCCACCGCAGGTCGAACTCCTCGAACTCGGGCCGTGAGATGATGTCCCCGCCCCCCTTGCCCAGGCAGTGGAGCCAGCCATCCTGGACGACCCAGCCTTCGGCCGGGAAGGTCTGTCTCTTGAAGCTGCGCCAGCCGGTTGTGGTTTGGCCGTCAAAAAGAAGATTCCAGCCGGCGGCCTTTTCTTCATCCGAAAGCTGATTGGCCGCCGCTCCCGAGACCAAACCGGCCGTGGCCAACAACAAGGCAATGGCGCCGCGCCACCCTGGCAAAGAGCATCTTTTCATGGCCCTATTTCAAGCCGGGCCATGGCTGGTTGGCAACCAAATAATGAACCGCCAGGCAAGGCCTCCACCGGGGCATTGCGCGCAGTCAAAAAAAACCGCTGGACGTTCCTTGATTCTGTGCCATCTTAGTGCCGGTAAACAGAGATACTGATAAATCATATAAGAGTCAACGCATTGTGAAAACAGGTCTATCGCATCAACCATGAAAAAACTCCTCGTCTTCTGTGCGGCCGCCCTGGCGGCGGCTGCGGTCTATGCCGGCGAATATCCGGACATCAAGATCCCCGAACTCAAATCGGCCATTACAGCCAAGAAAGTGACCCTCCTGGACGCCAACGGCACTGGGTCATGGCAAAAGGGCCATATCCCCGGCGCCATTGATTTCGAGGCCAACAGGGGCAAGTTGGCCAGCCTGCTGCCCAAGGACAAGAACGCGCTGGTGGTGGCCTACTGCGGCGGTCCCAAGTGCATGGCCTACCAGGCCGCCGCCAAAGCCGCCGAGAAGCTCGGTTACACCAATGTCAAGCACCTCACCGCCGGCATCTCCGGATGGCAGGACGCTCGGGAGACCATTCAAAAGGCCGACTGAAGCTCTTTTGCTCGAAATGTGCAGCGCGCGCCTCGCCGTTCGAGGCGCGCTTTTTTTTGACCGCGCCTCGGCTCGTGGGATTACGCGAGTTCCCATCCGTGCCGGTAAGTTTCTTTGAGGAACTTGGCGGCCTCGGGCGCATTGGCGGCTTTCATCTCCTGGGCGTCCCAGTAAATCTTCTTGCCCGCGCGCATGGCGACCAAGCCGAGGAGGCCGACCTCGGTCAGGGCTGCGCCATAATCGAAATTGGCGCTGGCGGGCTTTCCGCCCTTGCAAGCGTCAAGCCAATCCCGGTGGTGGCCCTTGGAGCGCGGCAGGGTCGCGGGCGGGCGCTTGTATTCGGCGTCGCGAGCGCCGGGCAGGAGGGTGGGACGGCCCGCCCAGCCGGCGCAGGTCAGGAGGCCCTTGTCGCCGACAAAGAGGATGCCGTTCCCGTCGGCCCCGAGTTGGTCGTCCGGTTCCAGGCCCTCGGGACGCGGGGGCATCAACCCGCCTTCGTACCAGGTGAACCTCACAGGGGGCATCGTGCCGCGCGGTCCGAACTGGTAGGTATAAATGCCGGCCACGGGGACAATATAGCTGTCCACCCCGCCGGCCGCGTGCGCCTCGATGCTGGAGGGGTGACGCAACTCCAGCGCCCAGCAGGCGGGGTCGAAGTTGTGGCAGAAGAAATCCCCAATGGGGGCCGTGCCGAAGTCCCAGAAATCTCGCCAGGTGACCGGCATATACTCGTGGCTGTAAGGGCGAGTCTCGCGCGGGCCCAGCCAGAGGTCCCAGTTGAGTCCCTTGGGGACCGGTTGTCCCGGGGGCCGCCCCGAGAGGCGACCTTGGTTCCACCGGGTGGCACTGGTCCAGGCATGGACCTCGCGGACGTCGCCAATGGCGCCGGCCCAGAGCATTTCGCACGTGGTGCGAATATGGCCGCCGGAATGCCCCTGGTTGCCCATTTGCGTGGCCACCCCGGTTTCCCGGGCCGCCTTGGCCACCTGCCGCGCCTCCCAGACATTATGGGTCAGGGGTTTCTCGCAATAAACGTGTTTGCCCTGGCGCATTGCCGTCACGCACACATAGGCATGCAGATGGTCCGGCGTCGCGCACAGCACGGCATCGATCGCCTTCCCCTTGTCCAGCATCACGCGGAAATCCTCGAAATCGGCCACCTTGTAGCTCGGGGTCCTGGCCGAGTAATGTGTTTCCACCTCCGCCTTGACCGGGAGCCGCCCGGCGTTGCTGTTGAAGTAAAACGCGTGCAGGTCCTCCAACTCGGCCGGGTCCGCCAGCGCAATGATCTGGGCGTCCGGATGCTGGAACAGCTCGCGGACATTGGCCTGGCCTTGGCCGCCGCACCCGATGATGGCGATATTGATCTTCTCGCTGGGCGCCACGAACCCCGGGCCGCCCAGCACGTGCCGGGGCGCCACAGTGATGCCGGCTGCCACCGCCGCCGCGCGGCCAAGAAACCGGCGCCGGCTCAGGCCGCTCTGCAACGGGTTTTCCTCTTTCCTGCTCGAATCAATTCTAGGCGTCTTCATGACATTGCCGCCATAGGGAACCTTCGCGGCCCCGGGGTCAAGGACAAAACGCAAAGGTGTTTGACCGCCGCGCCAAAAATGCGCATCCTCTCACGAACATGCGCGCGCGATTGTTGGCAGGCGTCCTCTTGAGCGGTGCCTTCGCTGTTTTGGGCCAGACTAATTCCCCCGCGCCCGGCCCCGGGCCTGCCCCCGTTGAGGCCCCCGCAGCCGGCGCCCGCTTCATGAACCTGGAAGAATGCATCGACGTGGCCCTGCATCAGAACCTCGGCCTGCAGATCGAGCACCTCTCCAACTCCATTGCCGGCTATAACCTGGGCGCCTCCTACGGGGCCTACGACCCCACCTTGTCTTTTTCCGCCACACACTCCTACGAGTCGGTTCAGCAGGATGTCGACTTCAAGCGAGTGCATCCCGATTACCCCTACACGCTGGACTCGGACGCCTTGGGTCCGTCCCTGAGCGGGAACCTGCCGATTGGCCTGAGCTACCAATTCAGCGCCCTTTCCACCTCGTTATTCGGCCGAACCGATTTCCGCGGCAACCCCACTGACGCCAGTCTTTTCCCCGGCGGCATTCGATGGACCAGCGGCTATTTGGGGCACGTCGGCGTCACCTTCCAGCAACACCTCCTCAAGGATTCCTGGATCGATCAATACCGGGAGACCATTCTGATCCGGCGCAAGGACGTGAAGATTTCCGAGGAGGCCCTGCGTTTCGAGATCATGAAAACGGTGCTGGCCGTCGAGCTGAGCTTTCACGACCTCCAGGCCAGCGCAGAACTCATCGGCGTCCAGGAAAAGATGCTGGAATTGCGGAAGCAGTTCCTCGCCCAGACGCAGCAGCGCGTCCAGGCCGGGGACTTGCCGCCCCTGGAGGCTGCGCAAGCGGAGACGGAACTGCAGAACACCCTGACTGCCTTGGCGGCGGCGCGCGAACTCTACGCAAACCGGGAAAACGCCTTGAAAAGCCTCTTCACGGACAACTTCAGGCAATGGGCCGACGTGGACCTGCACCCCGCCGGGGTCTTGCTCGCCCTCAAAGCCGAGATCAACCGCCAGGAGAGCTTTCAACACGCCCTCGACCATCGCCCCGACCTGGCCGAGGCCCGCCTGGTCGTCCAGAAGAGAGCTGTCACCGTGAGATTCCTCAAAAACCAGTTGTTCCCGGGCGTCGACCTCGTCGGCAACCTCGGCGCCAGGTCCTACACCGCGGACCTGAGCACCAGCATCAGCGAAGCCTTCCACTTCGTGCATCCCGACTACTATTACGGCGTCGTCGTCAGCTACCCGCTCGTCAACGTGGCCGAGCGCAACAACTATCATGCCAGCCAGGCCGCCAAAAAAATCGCCGAACTCCAGCTCAAGCAGGCCGAGCAGGGCGTCCTTGTCGAGGTGGCGGATGCCATTAACCAGATCGAGTCGCGTTATGCCCAGGTGGGTTCCACCCGCCAGGCCCGCACCTATGCCGAAGCCGCCTTGCTCGCCGAAGAGAAGAAACTCGAGAACGGTCTGTCGACCACCTTCATGGTCCTGCAAATGCAGGAGATACTGACCGCAGCCCTCACCGCCGAGGCCCAGGCCCTGGTGGATTACAACAAAGCCCTCGCCCAACTCGCCTTCGCCGAAGGGAGCACCATGGAAAGACAGCACCTGAAGCTGCAGGCCAAATGACCGGAACCCCGCAATGGACAACATCAGGCAAACCCTCGACAAAGACCGTTTTGCCGCACACTGCGGCATTGAACTGCTCTGCGTCTCTCCAGGCCAGGCACGGGCCAGGATGACCCTGCGCCCCGACCATCTGAACGGCTTGGGCAGCGTCCAGGGCGGAGCCATCTTCACCCTGGCCGACTTCGCCTTCGCCGCCGCTTCCAACTCCCACGGCCCGCCCGCCGTGGCCATCAACGTGAGCATCAGCTTCATGAAGGCCGCCCAGACCGGCGCCCTGTGGGCCGAAGCCAGAGAGGTCTCCAGGAACTTCAAACTCGGCTCCTACACCGTGGAAGTCAAAGACGACGCCGGCGACCTCGTCGCCCTCTTTCAGGGCCTGGCCTACCGGAAAAGCCAAAAGCAAGGCTGACCGCGCCAGCCGCGACGCCGGGATTGTCGGCTCGACTTGTTCATGTCCGCTAAGCCGCTCACCTCTCGATCACCGCCTCGCCGGTCCGGATGTCGAGCGTCCAGTCCTTCGGCTCGGGCAGCCACAATTTGCCCTGGCCGATCTCCAGCGGCATCCACAGATAGCGTGAATCCCACTGCGCGCGCGGTTTCCAGATGTCGCCCATGAAAATCACGGTGGTTTTCCTGGTCCCAGCCACTTTCAACATCATCGTCGATTGCGAACCGTAGGTCTTGGTTTCCGGCGGGGCAATGTCTTTGAACTCGGACCACGGCCCCTGCAGCGAAACCGCCGTGGCGTACTTGTTCGGATTCGGGCTCCAGCCCGTCAAGGCCGAGCCGATGGCATAATAAAGGCCGGCGTAATGCACCACCGCCCCGCCTTCCAGGTGCGCCGGGACCAGGCACATCTCCTTGTCCAGGTCCAGGTAATCCGCCGAGAGCCTGGCGATGCGGAAACCAAAAGGACGGTCTTCGAAGATCAAATAGGCCGCGCCGTCATCGTCGATGAATTGCCCGAGGTCCCGGCTTTCATGCCCCAGCGGGCGAAAGCTCTTGAGATAGGTGTAGTTGCCATCGGCGCTGTCGCAGACCGCCAGCGCCACTCGGGCCAGCTTGTAGGCGCCGTCGTCCAGATGGGCATACATCACGAATTGTTTGGTTGTCGAATTGAAGAACACCTTGGGACGCTCCAGCACCCAATCCCGGCCCAGGTTCTCCGGGGCGGCAATATTCAGGACCTGGTGTCGAAAGGACCAGTTCGCCAGGTCCTTCGAGGCATAGCAACTGACGTAGCGCCGGTCCCGCTCGTTGCCCTGAGAGCGATCCTCGCCAAACCAATAATAGGTTTCATCCAGCTTGAGAATGCCCCCGCCATGGGCCTGGATATGCCGCCCGCGGTCATCGGGCCAGACCCCGCCCGGCCGGATCCACTGCGGAGCGGACCAGGCGGCGGGGGCGAGGCAGCAGACCGCCGCCAAAGCGCAAGCATGGATTGTCCTTCCCAGACCCCTCGGCGCGCGCGTCCTCACGGCCCGGCCCCCTTGAAGAGTTCGACCGAGCGGACGGGGTTGATCCCCTTTTTCCGCAGGACCTCGATCGCGGCATCCGGGTCGCTGAACCGAAAAGCCAGCAGGCCCTTGCCTTCGCCGCGCAGCGTGAAGCCGTACATGTACTCGACGTTGACCGGCGTCTTTTCCAGCGCCTCGAGCACCTTGGCCAGCCCGCCCGGCTCGTCGGCAACCTCAATCGCCACCATGTCCGTGACGTTCACCACGAAACCCTCCCGCTCGAGCAGGGACCTGGCCTTCTCCCACTCCGAGACGATGAAGCGCAGGATGCCGAACCGCTGCGTGTCGGCGATCGAGAGCGTCAGGATGTTGAACTTGGCCTTGGCCAGCAGGTTTGCCGGGCGGCTCAGGGCGCCCGGCTTGTTTTCCAGGAACAAAGAGAGCTGTTTTACTTTCATAGGCGGTTGGAGTTTCCGATCTTCCAGTTCGGCCTCTGGTTACATCTTTCGCTGATCGAGCACGCGTTTGGCCTTGCCTTCGCTGCGCTGGAGGGTCCGAGGCTGGACCAGGCACACGTTGGCCCGCAACCCGACCGTCGTCTCGATCGATTTGCCCAGTTTCTCTTCCAGCCGTTCGAGCGCCCCCACCGTGTCCCCGAAGACCTCGGGCGTGACCTCCACCTGCACCTCCATCACATCCAGGTCCCTTTCGCGGGTGAGAACGATTTGGTAATGCGGCAGGGTCCCTTCCACGCTGAGCAAGGCGGCCTCGATTTGCGAGGGAAACACGTTGATCCCGCGAACGATGAACATGTCATCGGCGCGCCGGCTGATCCGCTTGATGCGGCGCAGCGTGCGCCCGCACTCGCACGGCTGGGCCGTCAGCGCCGTAATGTCGCGCGTGCGATAGCGGATCATCGGCATTGCCTGCTTGCCCAGGGTCGTCAGCACCAACTCCCCCTCTTGCCCATCGGCGCAAGGCGCGCCCGTCTTGCTGTCGATAATCTCGGGATAAAAGTAATCCTCGAAAATGTGCGGCCCCGCCTGGCAGACGCATTCCATGGCCACGCCCGGACCGATGATTTCCGACAGCCCGTAGATGTCGTAGGCCCTGATGCCGCTGTCCTGCTCGATGCGCCGGCGCATGGACTCCGTCCACGGCTCGGCGCCGAAAACCCCGGTGTGCAGCGGCAGGTCTTTGATGCTCACCCCGGCCTCGGACCCCTGATCGATCAAATGCAGGAAATAGCTGGGCGTGCAGCAAATGGCCGTCACCCCGAAATCCTTCATCACCATCAACTGCCGTTGCGTGTTCCCGCCCGAGATCGGAATCACGGTTGCCCCCAGGGCCTCGGCCCCGTAATGGGCGCCCAGCCCGCCGGTGAACAGGCCGTAGCCGTAGGCGTTCTGGATGATGTCCCCCTCGTGCAGCCCGCAGGCGGCCAAACTGCGCAGCATCACGTTGGTCCAGACCTGCACGTCCTGCCGCGTGTAGGCCACCACGATCGGCTTGCCGGTCGTGCCGCTGGAGGCGTGCAAACGCACGATCTCCTCCATCGGGCTGGCAAACAGCCCGAAGGGGTAGGTGTCCCGCAAATCGTTCTTCTCGGTGAACGGCAGCTTGGCAAGGTCCTCCAGGGTCTGCACGTCCTGCGGCGTCATTCCCCGGTCCGCCATCCGTTTGCGGAACAGCGCCACGTGATCGTCGGCGCGTTGCACGATTGCCTTCAGACGCTGCAACTGCAGGTCGCGCAGTTGCGGCAGCGGCAGAAAATCCGGCGCGCTGACCGGGTGGAACTTTCGATTCTGGCGGGCGTCGTATTTAGTCATGGGCATCGGGTCTGTTGCGATGGACTCTCTTTACACCCTTTGTTGCCGGCGTTGCAATCCGGAAACGCGCCCGCAGCCGCCCTCTTCAGCAAATCGACAAACCAGCCCGGCGGGCGCACCGGCTTGCCCCGCCCGTCGGTAAAGGCATGAACGGTCCAGCCCCGGACCACGGGCCGGCCGCTGGGGTGGCGCCGCACCTGGACCTCGAAGCGCAGCTTCGCCCGCCCGGACCATCCCACGCTCGAGGCGACCTCCAACAGGTCGTCGTAGCGCGCCGCCCCTTGAAACTCCAGGTGCGCCTCCACCAGCGGCAGGAACCAACCCCGGGCCTCCATCGCCGCGTAGGACATCCCCAGCTTGCGCCGCATCAGCTCCGAGCGCCCGCACTCGAACCATTCCAGCGCGCGGGAGTTGTAAAACGTCCCCATCTGGTCGGTCTCGCTGTAGCGCACCCGCAATTGAAGCACGTCGGTCAACGGACTCATCCCGGGCAAGCTGCCGGAAAGGCCCGCGCATTTCAATCCCAACATAGCCAACTCCCCCAAACCGCGCCTTATCTGTTCCATCAGCGGAAAGAAAAAGTGAAACTGCCCGTTAAAAGTATTGGACATTTGCGCCCGTGGCGCTAGCATGGCCCCGTCCTCACTGAAAAACGCGCGGTTCTTGGTCTTGCCCATGCGCGGTTCTCAGCAGGAAAAACAGAAATCTGAACTGAATGACCCGAGCCATCTCATGACGACTAAAGCCCTGGCATCCGCCCTCCCCGCCCTGGCTGCCACCCTGCTGGCCGCCCAGGCGCAAACCACCCAAACTACTGCGACCGAATCGAAACCGGCCCTCAGCTCGGCCGAGCAATTCATTCAAGACATCAAAAACCCGTTCCCGTGGCTGAGTTGGGGCGGCGACCTCCGCATCCGCAACGAGTATTATGAGAACGGCCTGAGCCTGACCACCGACCCGAAAGTCAGCCCGCTGTTTGGCCCGGTTCAGGCACAGGACTATTTCCGCGTCCGTGGCCGGATTTGGAGCAGTTTCACCCCCACCACAAACCTGAGCCTCAATGTCCGCCTGGCCGCCGAGCCCCGGGACTTCATGGAACCCGCGTTCTCCGACACCTTTTACGGCAAGCAAGGCATGCAGTGGCGGTACGGCATCTTCGACAACCTCAATATCCAGTGGAAAGACCCTCTTGACCTCCCCGCTACGCTGACCGTCGGCCGGCAGGACATTTTCCTGGGCGACGGCTGGCTGGTCGGCGACGGCACACCCGAGGACGGCTCGTTCACGTTTTTTCTCGATGCCGCCCGGCTGACCGTGAACCTTGAGGACCAGCACACCACCATCGATGCCATTGGCCTGATCCAGGACGCGCGGCCCGATGGCTGGCTGCCGACCATCGGCGCCTCCACCCAAGCCGGCGCCTTCCCCGAACCCCTGAGCCTGACCGATCAAAACGAAAAAGGCGCCATCCTATGGGTCGCCAACAAGAGCATCCCGGCCGCCAACCTCGACGGCTTCTTCATCTACAAACACGACAGCCGCATCAACGATTCCCCCTCGCTGCTCTTCGGAGATAATGCCGATATCTTCACCCTCGGCGGCAGCGTCTCCGGAGTGCTCAAGGACCACTGGAAGTACTCCGCCGAAGGCGCTTACCAGTTCGGTCAAAAAGAGGACCCGTTCCTCAACGGCTTTTTCAACGGCAACAACCCGCTCCTGGCCCCCTCCGCCCAGGCCACCGGCTTCCGCGACATCAGCGCTTTTGGCGTCAACAGCAAGTTGACCTACATGTTCAAGGATAGTTTGAACACCCAACTCGGCCTCTCCTACGAATTCCTCTCCGGCGACGACCCTAAAACCAAGAACGATGAAATGTTCGACATCCTCTGGGGCCGGTGGCCGCGCTGGAGCGAGGTCTATAACATCTACAGCTATGTTCAGGAAACTCGTGTCGGTCAAACGGCCAACCTTCATCGCATCGGCCCGACTTTGACCCTCACTCCCATCAAGGACCTGGACTTGAGCGCCAGTTACTTCGCCTTGCTGGCCGACCAGTCGGTGTCCACCAGGTCCGATTACCTGGCAGAAGTCTCCCAGGCCGTTACAGGCGGCAAACCTCAGCCCGGTGTGGCCGCGCCCAGCCCATTCAGCAATGGCACCGGCATCTTCCGCGGCCACTATTGCCAGGGAGTGCTGAAATACAAATTCAGCAAGCACCTCAGCGGCCACCTCTGGAGCGAGTTCGTCTTCCCCGGCGACTACTACGTCAACAGAGACATGATCACCTTCCTCCGCGCCGAGATCATGCTGACGCTCTGACAACTGCTTGGAGCCAGTTGCAAGATTACGGATAAGCCGCAAGAGAACGCAGAGATCACAAAGAAATGCCGTGCTGTTCTTAGGTCTTTGCGTTCCTTGCGTTCTTTGCGGTTAATTCTGCAACCGCCCCTTATTTTAAACTCTCCGGGTTCAGCGGCTTGAGGTCTTTGGGCACGAAGAGTCCGTCCTTGCGGATCAGTTCGTCGTCGAACCAGACTTCGCCCCCGCCCCAATCCGGGCGCTGGATGAGCACCATGTCCCAGTGCACGGCCGAGCGGTTGCCGTTGTCGCACTCGTCATAAGCCTGGCCCGGCGTCAGATGCAGCGAACCGGCGATCTTCTCGTCGAAGAGGATGTCGCACATCGGATTGAGGATGTAGGGGTTGAGGCCCAGAGAGAACTCGCCCACATACCGGGCGCCGGGGTCCGTGTCCAGGATTTCGTTGAGACGCCGGGTGTTGTTGGCGGTGGCCTTGACCACTTTGCCGTTCTTGAACTCCAGGCAAACGCCCTCGAATTTGGCGCCTGAATAGAGCGTCGGCGTGTTGAATTGGATTTGCCCGTTGATAGAATCCTTCACCGGGCAGGAGAAGACCTCGCCATCGGGGATGTTCCGGTCCCCCTTGCACATCTTGGCGCCGATGCCTTTGATGCTGAAGGCCAGGTCGGTGCCGGGCGCCTTGAGCCGCACCCGGTCGGCCTTCTTCATCCGCTTCTGCAGCGGGACCATCGCGCGGGCCATCTTCGGATAATCCATAGTGCAAACTTCGAAGAAGAGATTCTCGAATGCCTCCGTGCTCATGCCGGCGCCCTGGGCCATGCTGGGCGTGGGCCAGCGCAGCACGCACCACCGCGTCTTGTTCACCCGGTAGTTCATCACCGGGCGGGTGACCCTGGAATAGAGGGCCATCCGCTGGCTCGGCACGTCGGCATTCTCGCTGGCATTGCCGCTGCCCCGCACCGCAATGTAGGCCTGCATCTTCTTCATCCGCGCCAGCTCGAGGTCCCGGATCAGCGCTGCCTGCGCGTCGTCGATTTCCAGCAGCATTTCCCGGGTCACACGCCCATGGCGGACCTCCACAACCGGCGTCGCCCCGGCACTCCGCACCGCACGAACCAGCTCGGACGAAAACTCGTCCGGCACATCGATCACCTCCAGCAGGATGCGATCCCCCTTCTTCAGTTCAGTCGAATACTCCACCAGCAAAGCGGCCAGTTTTTTGTACCGTGGGTCCGTCATAATTCAAGAAGGCATACTACTCCACTTTGGGCCTTTGTCGAGCAGTAGTCATTTCGATCCTGCGCCACACCCGCTCTTGTTTCCGCGTCTCGGCCCGCAGCAGGTCCTCGGCCGGCCACCCCCGGCTTTGCGCGTAAGCCGCCAACTCGAACAGTTCCCGGCCCAGCTCCGTGCGGCTCGCCTTGCGGGTTTTCTGCGGCTCGGCCGCCAACCCGGCCCGCCGCGCCTTCTTCACCAGTTTCTCGGCCCGCAGCAGCGCCGGCAGGCGCTTGGGAATGCCGTCCAGCGCCGAGGGCCGGGCGTGCCGCGTCCCCCGCTTCTCCGCGCGCTTGATTCTCTCCCAGTTCGCCCACACCTCGCCCACGTCCTTGACCTTCACCTGGCCGAAGACGTGTGGATGCCGGCGCACCAGCTTCCGAGCGATGTGCCGGACGACCTCCTCGAAGCCAAAGGCCCCGCGTTCCTTGGCCAGTTGACAGTGGAAAACCACTTGCATGAGCAGGTCCCCCAGTTCCTCCTCCAGTTCGTGATCGTCGCCCGCCTCGATGGCGTCCATCAGTTCATAGACCTCCTCCACCGCCTGCCAGCGCAACGACCAATGGTCTTGCTCCAGGTCCCAGGGACAGCCCCGCCGGGAGCGCAGCCGCGCCATGATCCCCAGCAACTCGTCGATGGCAGAACACTTCGTCTTCATTTCGCGCTTTGAATATAGGCCGCAGTTCAAGAGTATCAAACCATTGTAGGAGACGACGTAAGGAGTCTCTATTCATCAGAGACTCCTCACGTCGTCTCCTACGGACTCCTCACGTCGTCTCCTATAGTGAGGTGATGGGGCCAGTTTCGGGGAGTTTCTGACTGGCGCCGGCAGGGCGCCGAGGACCCCAAAAATGATTTTGTCCCCGACGATTTGAGAGCTAAACTTCAAGTTCATGAGCGGTGTCCCGAACCATCCCATCGCAGAACCCGAGCCGCGCGCCGCTAAGACCGCCAGTGGCGCGCCATTGCCCGTTCCCCACTCCGCGCTTGCCGGGCTTCGCATTCCAGAGTTGCTCGCCCCGGCCGGCGATTGGGCCTGCGCCAGGGCCGCCGTCGAAAACGGCGCCGACGCCATCTACTTCGGCCTGGAGCAGTTCAACGCCCGGATGCGGGCGGACAACTTCACCGAGGCGGACCTGCCAAAGCTGCTCGAGTTCCTGCACCGGCGCGGTGTCAAGGGCTACGTCACCCTCAATACGCTGGTCTTCGAAAACGAAATGGCCCAAGCCGAAGCCTGTCTCCGCTCGATGATCGTCGCCGGCGTGGACGCCGTGGTGGTCCAGGACGCGGGCATCTGCCGGCTGATTCGCCGGCTGTCTCCTGACTTCCCTATCCATGCCTCGACGCAAATGACGATTACCAGCGCCGGCGGCGTCGAGTTCGCCCGCCAACTCGGGTGCAACCTTGTCGTCCTGGCCCGCGAGTGTTCCCTCAAGGAAATCGAGAAGATCGCGGCCCCGGACGCCCCGCAAGCCGGGCCTGCCGGCCCCGAGGCGGCCGCAGGGGCGCCCCGGGCACAAGACCCGCCGCCGGCCCGCTCGAGTCTCCCAATCGAGGTCTTCATCCACGGCGCCTTGTGCGTCGCCTATTCCGGCCAATGCCTTACCAGCGAGGCCCTGGGCGGACGCTCGGCCAACCGCGGCGAATGCGCCCAGGCCTGCCGCATGCCCTACGAACTGATAGTCGACGGCAACGCCGTCCCGCTGGGCGACCGCAAGTACCTCCTGAGCCCGCAGGACTTGGCCGGGCTGAGCGTTCTCCCTGACCTGGTCCGAATCGGTGTGGCTTCTCTCAAGATCGAGGGACGCCTCAAGTCCCCCGAATACGTCGCCAATATCACCCGCATCTACCGCCGCGCCCTGGACGAACTGGCGCGGGGTGCGGAATGCGGATCGCGGAACGGGGGGAGTTCGGAGGCCGGAATGGACAGGGGACAGCTTACTGCCCCACTGGTCACTGGTCACTCGTCACTCGTCACTTCCTCCATTCCGCACTCCGCATTCCGCACTCGGCACTACGAGATGGAGATGGCCTTTTCCCGCGGCCTTTACACCGGGTGGTTTCACGGCACCAACAACCAGGAACTTGTGCACGGGCGATTTGGCAAGAAGCGCGGCGTCTATCTGGGCAAGGTCCTGGCGGTGCGGCACGATAGCGTTCAGATCGAACTGGAGGGTCCGCTCAAACCTGGCGACGGAGTCGTCTTCGACGCCGGCCAACCCGAGGAAAGGGAAGAGGGCGGGCGTGTATATCAAATCAAAGCCGGACCGGTATCCGGCCCGCGAGGCCCTTCCGGAGAACCGCCGGCACACAGAAAACCAGGACACGCCGGCCGAGGAACTCCAGTCGCGCTGTGCTTTGGCCGCGGCGACATCGACTTGAGCCGGCTCCATGCAGGCGACAGGGTCTGGAAGACCAGCGACCCGGAATTGGAGCGGCGCCTGCGCCAAAGCTTCGAGGGGAACACGCCGAAGTTCCAACGTCCGATCCAGGTGGAAGCCCACGGCCTGACGGGCGCGCCGCTTACCCTCATTGCCCGCGACGAACTGGGCCACATTGCCCGCGTGGACTCGGCGATGCCTCTCGCCCCGGCCGATAAACAGCCCCTGACGACCGAGCGGTTGCGCCAGCAACTAGGCCGCTTGGGCGGCACGCCCTTCAGGCTGGCCGGCCTCAACAACCGCCTGGCAGAACATCTCCTCCTGCCCCTGAGCGAACTCAACCGACTCCGCCGCCAACTGGTCCGCGAACTGGAAACCCAGCGCGCCCAACCCAAACGCTGGACGATCGAGCGCGCAATGCGGAGTGCGGAGTGCGAAGTGGAAGGAGTGCCGAGCGCCGAATGCGGGGTGCGGAATAACTCGCCAGGCGCCGCCGTCTCGGTTCCGCCCCCCGCCTTCCGCCCTCCGCACTCCACACTCCACACTCCCGAGGGTCCGCGCTTAATCGTCCTGGTCCGCAACCTTGCCCAGCTCGAGGCCGCCCTCCAGTGCGGCATCGAAACCCTCTATTGCGAATTTGAGGACCCGAGGAAGTACCGCCAGGCGGTCGATCATTTTCGCCGTTCCCCATTCCGCACTGCGCATTCCGCGCTCTTCGCGGCTCCCCCCCGCGTTTTCAAAATGGGCGAGGAATGGATTCTGAACCAGGTCCGCTCGTGCGGGGCCGACGGCTGCCTGCTGCGCAACTATGATCACCTGGGCTTCTTTGACCAGGGGCGGCGCGTCGGGGATTACTCGTTGAACATCGCCAATCGGCTGGCGGCGGACTACTTCAAAAACCAGTTTGGCCTCGAGCGCGTCACCGCCTCCTATGATCTGAACTTCACCCAGCTCGAGGCCCTCCTCCAGGCCGCCCCGCCCGACTGGTTCGAGGTCACACTCCATCAACATATCCCGATGTTTCACATGGAGCATTGTCTCTTCTGCGCCTTGCTCTCCAACGGCACGGATTGCCGGAACTGCGGCCGGCCCTGCGACCAACACGACGTGAGGCTTCGCGACCGGGTGGGCGCCCGGCACCCGGTCAAGGCCGACGCCGGCTGCCGCAACACCGTGTTCAACGCCCGGGCCCAGACCGGGGCGGATTGCGCCGCCCGGATGCTCGCCCTGGGCGTCCGGCATTTCCGGCTCGAATTTCTCGATGAATCCCCCGCCCAGGCCAGGCAGACCATCGACATGTACCGCCAACTCCTGCGCGGCCGGATCACCGGCCCCCACCTCCGGCGCGAACTCAAACTCCTTAACCAGCTCGGCGTCACCCGCTGACAGATGGCGCGGTGGCGAATCACTCGAGCAGTCTCTTGTTGACTTCCGCACTGGAAGAGTGACTTTTGGGCGAAAAGACGCCCTCATGCCCGCCATCGAAGTCAGCGGCCTGACAAAGGCCTTTCGGACCTACAAGAAACGGCCCGGCTTTGCCGGGGCGGTCAAAGGACTCTTCCATCGGACTTACGAGCAGACCGTGGCCGTCAAAGACATCCGCTTCACGATCGAGCCGGGTGAGTTGGTCGGCTTCCTTGGGCCGAACGGGGCGGGCAAGACGACCACGCTCAAGATGCTCTCGGGCCTGCTCTATCCCACCAGCGGCACGGCGCGGGTGCTGGGTTACGTTCCCTGGCAGCGGGAGGACGGTTACCGGCGGCAATTCGCGCTTCTGCTAGGGCAGAAAAACCAGCTATGGTGGGACCTGCCCGCCCGCGAGTCGCTCGATCTCAACGCGAAAATCTACGGCATCCCCGCCCTCACCCTCGAGCGGACCGTGGCCGAGATGGGCGAGTTGCTCGGCGTGCGCGACAAGATGAACGTCAGCGTCCGCGAACTCTCCCTGGGCGAGCGCGCCAAGATGGAGCTCATTGCCGCCCTGTTGCACCGGCCCAAAGTGCTGTTCCTGGACGAGCCGACCATCGGGCTGGACGTCGTGTCCCAGAAAACCGTGCGCGAGTTTCTCCGCGATCACAATGCCCGCCAAAAAACCACCATCCTCCTGACCAGCCATTACATGGCCGACATCCAGGCCCTGTGCGACCGCGTGATCATCATCGACCACGGCGTCATCTTCTTCGATGGCCGGCTCGGCGACATCGTGGACCGCTTTGCAGATTCCAAACTGGTGACCATCCAATGCGCGGCGGGCGCCAATTGTACCGCCGAACATTTGGGCAAATACGGCGAAGTCCTCGAACAGGCCTCCGGCAGAATCCAGCTCAAGGTCAAACGCGACCGCGTCATCCCCGTCTGCAAGGCGCTGCTCGACCAACTGCCCATCAGCGACATCGACATCCAGGAGGTCCCCATCGAGGAAGTCATCCGCCAAATCTTCGCCAGATGAGGCAGCGACGGGCCCTTTCCCGCGGTTGAGGAGTCAGTCCGCTTTGGCCCCCATGCTCAGCATGGAACGATACTGCCTCCGATACGCCCAGGCCAGGAACAGCTCCAAAGCCAGAACCACCAGAGCAAGGGGGAGTCCCCCGGGCTCGAGGAAGACGTGGAACGCGACAATGTTGACCACGACCGGGGCGATAAGCGCCAGGGCCAGCGGCACGAAACGGTTCGACAAGAGCAGCACCGCCACGAGCAATTGCGTCCCCATGATCATGGGAAACATATAACCGGTCTTCATCAGCGCTCCGGCGAACGCCACCGCCCCTTCGGGCTTGGGCGCCTTGGGCAGAGGGATAAAGTGAAGGAAGCCGTTGAGCCCGAAGACAAGGAAGGTAAGCCCCATCAGGACCCGTGCCAGCGCGGCCAGATGGCGGGCAAACGACCTCGGCTGGCGGCCCGTGGGTTCCTCTGCACGGAGCATAGAGTCTGTTTCCATAGTCTCTCTATTCGGTCATTCCCTGCCCACTGTCAACTCCCTCCGGGTTCAATGCGCTCCGGCAGCGGCCGGTGACAAGGTCCTCCCCAACCTATTGTAGGAGACGACGTGAGGAGTCTCTGATTTCTTTCTGGGCTCAACGAAAGCCTGCTCCCCCCGGGAGACCCTTGATCAGAGACTTACGTCGTCTCCTGCAATCAGAAAATGGGGCCCGCTTCGGCAACGTTGCCGCTGGCCATGGTCCGGCAGCGCGCCGAAAAGCCGGCTCAGGTGATTCTGTACCTCTCGCGGTCTGCCGCTGGCCTGGCCTGGCATTGTGCCGTCCGACGCGCTGTGGGGTGGCTTTCGACAAACCATGATGGAAACATCATACTTCAATACTGACGTACGTTGAATCTGGCGCAGGTCTGCTGCATATCCGTGTCCGTCCGTGTCATCCGTGGTTCATCTCTTTCCTCGCTTGCGCCTTTTCGCGGCCACTTTCCCAAAAACGCTCCTTTCCCCCTTTCCAGCGTCCGGGGATTTGGTAGTGTGGGCGGGCTATGACGCACTGGACGATCGAGGAGTTGAACCGGTTCATTCATCCGGCTTGTATTGCGATGGGGCTGCTGTTGGCATGGGTGGTCGGGGCGGGCGGAGCGGAGGCCGGCCCGTCCGCCGCACCCGGCGGCCAGAGCGGCGGCGATGACCCGTATCTGTGGCTCGAGGAGACCACCGGCGAGAAGGCCCTGGCGTGGGTGAGGGAGCAGAACGCCCAGAGCCGGCGGGAGCTCGAGGCCGCGCCGGAGTTCGAGCCGATTCGGCAGCGGCTGCTTTCGATTCTGAACTCGAAGGAGCGGATTCCGTATGTGGCCAAGCACGGCGGCTGGTGCTACAACTTCTGGAGGGACGACAAGAACGTCCGGGGGATTTGGCGCCGCGCCACGCTCGAGGAGTACAAGAAGCCGGACCCCGCGTGGGAGACTGTGCTGGACCTGGACAAGCTGGCGGAGGCTGAGAAGGAGAACTGGGTCTGGGAGGGCTACGACATCCTCCATCCCACTTATGATCGGTGCCTGGTGCTGCTTTCCCGGGGCGGGGCCGATGCCTCGGTGGTCCGCGAGTTCGACTTGAAAACCAAGGCATTCGTGCCCGGGGGTTTTTATCTGCCCGAAGCCAAAAGCGAGGCGGCCTGGCGCGACCGGGATACGCTTTATGTGGGGACCGATTTCGGACCCGGATCGCTGACGCGTTCGGGCTATCCGCGCATCGTCAAGGAGTGGAAGCGCGGAACGGGGCTGGGGGAGGCTGCCACGGTCTTTGAAGGCAAACCGGAAGACGTGGGCGCCGGGGTGGCCGTGGTGCATGATCACGGCCGGAAATATGAGTTTATCCGCCGCGAGCCGACCTTTTTCACCAGTGAGCAATTCCTCCGGCGCGGGGACAAATGGGTCAAGATAGAAAAGCCGGAGGATGCGGAGGCGGGCACCTTCGAGGACCAGCTCTTGCTGACGTTGCGCTCGGACTGGACGGCCGAGGGCAAGACCTATCCGGCCGGGGCGTTGCTGGCCGCCGGCCTGGATGCCTGCCTGAAGGGAGAACGCAAATTCGCCGTGCTCTTCCAGCCGGCCGAGCGCAACTGTCTGGCGGGCGTCAGCGAGACCCAACATTGGCTGATTCTCAACGAGCTGGACAATGTTCGGAACCGGCTCTATGCGCTGAAGCTCGAGAACGGGGCCTGGGTGCGCGCGCCGCTCCAGACCCCGGCCCTCGGCTCGGTAAGCGCCAGCGGCGTCGACCCGGAGGAGTCGGACGATTATTTCCTGACCGTGAGCGATTTTCTGACGCCCTCGACCCTTTACCTGGGCCGGTTGGGCCGGGCGGGGCGCGAGCCGATCAAGAGCCTGCCCGCATTCTTCAATGCCGGCGGCCTGGAGGTCAGCCAGCACGAAGCGGTGTCGCGCGACGGCGCCCGCGTGCCTTATTTCCAGGTGAGCCAAAAGGGGATGCCGTCGGACGGCAAGAATGCGACGCTGCTTTACGGATACGGCGGCTTTCAGGTTTCGATGCTCCCGAGCTACGACGCGTGGGTCGGGGCGGCCTGGCTCGAGCGAGGCGGTGTGTATGCGCTGGCGAACATCCGGGGCGGCGGCGAGTTCGGGCCCAAGTGGCACGAGGCGGCGCGCAAAGAGCACCGGCAGCGGGCTTACGACGATTTCATCGCCGTGGCGGAGGACCTGGTGGCCCGGCGAGTGACCTCGCCCGGGCGCCTGGGTATCCAAGGCGCCTCCAACGGGGGGCTGTTGATGGGAGTCATGCTCACGCAGCGCCCCGATTTGTTCAAGGCCATCGTATGCCATGCCCCTCTGCTGGACATGCGCCGCTTCAACAAGCTCCTGGCCGGGGCAAGCTGGATGGACGAATACGGCGACCCGGACAAAGAGCAAGACTGGGCCTACCTCCGCAAGTTCTCCCCCTACCACAACGTCCTGAAGGACAAAGCCTACCCGCGGGTCCTGTTCACCAGCTCGACGCGCGATGACCGCGTGCATCCCGGCCACGCCCGCAAGATGGCCGCCCGGATGAAAGAACAAGGGCACGACGTGCTCTACTACGAGAACATCGAAGGCGGCCACGGCGGCGCGGCCAACAACCAGCAGGCGGCCTTCATGTCCGCGCTGGGCTACACGTTTTTGCTCCAGTCATTGCGGGGGCCGTGAATGCGAAAGTGAACAACCGGTGTGCGGCACGCGCTCCCAATCCCGTTGGCAACCGCAACTTGCAAGTTCCCCTCCCGCACTCGACACTCCGGCGCGATGAACCGCATTGACCAGAGATTTGCCCGGCTCAAGCGGGAGCGCAAGAAGGGATTGATTCTCTATATCGGCGCGGGAGACCCCGACCTGGAGGCCACGCGGCGCCTTGCCCTCGAGTTCGATCAACTGGGGGCGGACGTGCTGGAATTGGGGGTGCCTTTCAGCGACCCGTTGGCGGACGGCCTGGTGAACCAGCTTGCCGCCCAGCGCGGCCTGGCCTCGGGCGCCACGCCGCCCCGGGTGCTTGCCACCGTGGCGGCCATCCGGCAGCAATCGCAAATCCCCATCGTGCTGTATCTCTATTTTAACCTCGCGCACCGCTATGGCCTCCAACGGTTCATTCAGGACGCCGCCCGGGCCGGTGTGGACGGTTTGCTCGTGCTCGACCTGCCCCCGGAAGAAGGGGAGAGCTACCAGGCACTCATGCGGCAGGCAGGGCTGTGTCCAATCTACCTGGTCGCGCCCACCACCCCCGAAGAGCGCATCCAATTCATCGTCAAGGGCGGGGCGGGTTTCATCTATTACGTCTCCCGCGAAGGCGTCACCGGCATGCAGACCCAGCTCCCCCGGAGCGTCGCCGAAATGACCGCAAAGATACGGGCCCACACCAGCCTGCCCATCGCCGTCGGCTTCGGCATTTCCACCCCGGAACAGGCCAGGACCTTGGCAGCTCATGCCCAGGCCGTAGTCGTTGGAAGCGCGATTGTGAATCAGATCGCCCAATTGGGGCGCGACCCCGCCCTTGTCAGCCGAGTGGCCGAATTTGTAAAACCCCTGGCTGCCGCAGTCAAAAGTCTGCAGGGCTTGGAACATGAAAAAGACCCTTAATGCCTCCGAACGGTTCGTAATCATCATGGCAGGCGGCCGAGGCGAGCGCTTCTGGCCCGTAAGCCGGGAGAAGACCCCCAAGCAATTGCTCCCGTTGCTGGGCGGGCGTTCGTTTCTGCAAAAGACCGTCGAGCGCGTGCTGCCCCTGGCGCCGTTGCGGAATATCCTGGTCGTCACCAACGAGGTCCAGGCCCCGGAAGTTCGCAGGCAATTGCCCAAGCTGCCCCGGGAAAATGTCATCGCCGAACCCGTGGGCCGCGACACGTGCGCGGCAGTCACGCTGGGCGCCGCGCTGGTGGGCGCCCGCTCGACCACCGGTGTGATGGCCGTGCTGCCGGCCGACCATGTCATCGACGAGGAGAAGAAGTTTCAGCGGGTCCTGGGGGATGCCTTCGACCTGGCAGGGCGCGGGCAGGCCATCATCACCATTGGCATCAAACCGACCGAGCCGTCCACCGGCTATGGCTACATCCGCGTAGGGGAACCGCTCCCGTCCCCTCAAGGCGCCAGGGCCTGCAAAACCGCCTTCTACCGCGCGGAGGAATTCGTCGAAAAGCCCCAATCCGGCCATGCCCTCGAATACGTCAACTCCGGCCGCTACCGCTGGAACGCCGGCATGTTCGTCTGGTCGTTTGTCACCCTCACCGAGGGATTGCGGACACACCAGCCGGCAATGTTCGAGGCCTGCCAACGATGGTTCAATGCCGCCGGCAGCCCCGCCAAACTCAAGCGCGTCCTCGCCCGGGACTACCCCGCGCTGAAGAAGACCTCGATCGATTACGCGCTCCTCGAGCACGCCAGGAATGTGATCGTGGCCGAGGGCGCGTTTTCCTGGGACGACCTCGGCTCCTGGACCGCCTTGGCCCGGCATCTCAAGGCCGACCCGGACGGCAACTGCGCGGTGGCCGATTTCATCCATCAGGATGCCGCCTGCAACATCATCTTCGACGCCCGCACGCGCGCCCGTCGCGCCCCCATCGCCGTCGTGGGCATGCGCGATGCCATCCTGGTCCAAACCGATGACGCCACGCTGCTGGTCGGCAAGAGCCAAGCCCAAAAAGTCAAAGAACTGGTCAAGAAACTCGCCGAAAACCCCAAATGGAAAGAACTCGTCTGAAACGTGTGCATGTCATTTCCCTTCCATGAAAGTGAACTGCCCTGAGTGCCGCTCAGGGGTACTTGTCGCCGCTTCGGCCCCTGAAGGTCTCCTCGAGCTGGCACTTGGCGGGCTTGACGGTGGCCAGGTGGCGCTGGACCTCGGCCGCAATGTCGGCCAGGACCTCGGGATGGAGGGCGGCAACATCGAACCTCTCGCCCGGGTCGTGGGTCAGGTTGAAGAGCAGCGGCGGGTCGTGAACGACCGGCGGGTCCAGGCCATAAGCCGAGCGGGTGATGAAGTGGGCCTTGTAAGGGCCTTTGCGAGCGGCGTAGAGGCGTGTGCCCCGATAATAGAAGAAGACCTCGCGCCGGCTCGCTCCGGCGCCAAAGAGCACGGGCGCCAGGTCCACGCCGTCAATGATGCGGTCGTCCGGAACTTTGGCCCCGGCCAGCTCGAGGCTGGTGGCGAACAGGTCCATGGCGCAGGCCAATTGGTGAGTGACAACCCCGGCGGGGACCCGGCCCGGCCACCAGGCGATGCCCGGCTCGCGCATCCCGCCCTCCCAGGTCGAGCCTTTGCCGTCGCGCAGCGGACCGGCGGAGCCTCCCGCTTCGTTTTGGGTCAGCCACGGGCCGTTGTCGCTGGTGAAGAATACCAGCGTCCGCGTGTCCAACCCCTCGCGGCGCAGGGCCTCGACCACTTGGCCTGCGCTCCAATCGATCTCTTCGACTACGTCGCCGTAAAGGCCGCGGCGGCTCCGGCCCTTGAATTTGTCCGACGCGAAGAGCGGCACGTGTGGAAAGGTGTGCGCCAGGTAGAGGAAAAACGGCCCGGCCCGGTGGTCATGGATGAACTGGACCGCCTCCTCCGTGTAGCGGCGCGTCAAGGTGGATTGGTCGGCGGGCCTTTCGATGAGTTGCTCATTGCGGAAGAGCGGCGCTGCCCACCACTCCGCCTGCTGATCGAGCCGCTGGGCGGCATCCTTGGGCGCGGCGGGGGTGGGGTTCATATCGTTGGAGTGCGGCAGGCCGAAGTAATAATCAAAGCCGTGGCGGCGGGGGTGGTGGGCCGGCTCGTTGGCGTAATTGCCCAGGTGCCACTTGCCAATGCAGGCGGTGGCGTAGCCGCTCTGCTTGAGCGCCTGGGCGATGGTAATCTCCCCGGCGGGCAGGCCGCCGGCCGCGTTGGCCCGCAGGACGCGGTATCGATCGTCGCACATGCCGCTGCGGACGGGGTAGCGGCCCGTCAACAAGGCGGCCCGGCTGGGCGTGCAAACCTCGCCGGCGGAGTAAAAATCCGTGAAGCGCATCCCCTGGGCGGCCATGCGGTCCAGGTTGGGCGTATGGATGCTCGGATGACCGTAGCAGCCCAAGTCGCCCCAGCCCAAGTCGTCGGCCAGAATGATGATGACGTTGGGCCGGTTTGTGCCGGCGGCCTCGCCGGCACGGGCGGCGCCTCCGCCCGCAAGCACGGCTGCCACAAAAGCAGCCCTGATGATTGTGATGGTCCTCTTCATAAAAGTCCGGTTCATTCGGGCGTTGCTTCTGCCGAGAACTGCGCCGCCAGTTCGCGAATCCTCCGCAGGTCCAATTTGCCCGTGCCGAGCATCGGCAAGGCATCCACGTGATAGAACTGGTCGGCGCGGGGCTTCCAGAGATTGGGCAGATCGAGCTGCGGCAGCCTCGCGAAGAACTCCGTCCATTTCGCTTCGGCCAGCTTGTGCAACACCACCAGCCGTTCCCCCTTCTTTTCGTCCGGCACGCCGGCAACGGCGAACAACTGCTCGGTCCCTCCGGCCAGTTCATGCAGCTTCTCCTCGACGCGGCCATGCGGGACCATCTCTCCGCCGATCTTGCTGAAGCGGCTCAGGCGGTCGGTAATCTGCAGGAAACCATCCTCGTCAAGGGCCGCTATGTCCCCGGTGGCATACCAGCCGTCGCACAGCGCTTCCCGGGTCGTCTCGGGGCGGCCCAGGTAACCCTGCATCACATTCGGGCCGCGCACGAGCATCAGGCCGGGCTGGCCGAGCGGCACCGGTTGCCGCGTCTCCGCGTCCACGATGCGCACGCAAATGCCGGGCAGTGGATGGCCAATTCTCCCGCGCTTGGACCCTACCTGGCGGAAACCCGCCGAGCGAAAATCATGCGTGTTGACCGCCACGGCCGGGGCGCATTCAGTGCTGCCGTAGGCCTCCAATGGCCGGATGCCGAACTGCTCCTCGAACGCCGAGGCGAGCCGCTCGGGCAGCTTTTCCGCGCCCACGGCCACGAACCGCAGGCTGCCGAACTGCTCCGGCGCGCAACCGCGGACGTAAAGCTGTAGAAACGTCGGCGTCGCCAGGAGGAACGTCACTTTGTAGTCGCAGACCAACTGGCCAATGGTCTTGGCGTCCAGCGGATTGGCGTGATAAACCACCCCCACGCCCAGCACTGCCGGCAGACAGAGTGTGCCGGTGAAACCGAACGAATGGAAAAACGGCAGGGCGCCCAGGAAACGATCCCGCCTGTCCAGGCTGAAAACCTGTTCCATCTGCTCGATGTTCGAGCCGATGTTGTAATGGCTCAGCAGGACGCCCTTGGGCTCGCCCGTGCTGCCGCTGGAAAAAATGACCGTTGCCAGATCGTCCAGTTCCGCCTTCCCGGCGCGCCCCAGCGCCCGCTCCAACCAACCCACAGGCAACATCCATGCCATCAAAAACGCGGCGAGTCTTTCCCCCGCACTCGGACTCGCCGCGCGGTCCTCGATGAAAACCACCTCGCACGGCACCGTGAGCTTCACCTTTTCTAGAAGCGCCTTCGACGTAACGACAGTCCTGATCTCGCACTGCCGGATGCAGGAAGCCAGGGCTTGCTCCGACGCCGTATAGTTCAGGTTCACCGGCACTTTGCCGAGCAACATCGCCGCAAAATTCACCAGCGCCCCCGCCACCGAGGGCGGCAAGAGCAGCCCCGCCATTTTCTGCCCGGCCCAAACCGTCTTCAACCGCCGCGCAAGAAAGACCGTTTGCACCAGCGCCGAACCAAAGCTGACTCGCGGCGACCGCGGGTCGGCCATCGCAAGGCGCAACGGATGCCGCCGCCCCGAGAGCACAAAGGCGCGATGGAGCGGCCTCATCTGCCCGCGGCGATAACGCCAGGCCGAGGCGAGCAATTCCTGCACGGCCTGGCGCACGTCGGACGCCCTGGCGCTCGCCGGCATGGGCGCGCCGAAGCTCACCGTGACCGGATATGGAATTCGCCGCGGCCACTTCCAAAGGAAACGCCGTTTCTCGAAACTGAAGATGCTGCCCCACACGCCGTCCAGGGCGACCGGCACGACCGGCGCCTCCACGTCCTTCATGATCTGCTCCATCCCGCGGCGAAAGGGCAACAACTGCCCGATGCGCGTGATTTGGCCCTCGGCGAAAACGCAGACCACTTCGCCCGCCCGGATGGCCTCGCTGGCGGTTCGCAGCGCCTGGAGCACCTCGCGCGGCCGCACCTCCGATGAGATGGGGATCGCGCGCAGGACCCGCGCGAACGGCTTGATCCAGCCCAACTCGTAAATCCCTTTGTACATAATGAAGCGCACCTCGCGGTCGGTCGAGGCGGTCAGCAACAGCGCGTCCACGAACGACAGGTGATTGCAGACAAACAAGGCCCCGCCCTTGGCGGGGATGTTCTCGCGGCCCTCGACCCGCAGGCGATAGACGGTCCGCGTCAGCACCCACAGCACAAAACGCAGCAGCGACGCGGGCAGCAGGATCGTGGCATAGACCGCCCCGGCCAGGGTCAGCGCCCCGCCCAGGAGAAAGACGTGCCGCGGCGTCAGGTGCGCCGCGTCGCTCATGACCCAGTGCGCGGGCGAGGCCAATAAAATGCCGGCAAATGACAGGAGGTTGGCCGCCGCCAGGACTTCGCCCTTCTTGTCTTTGTCGGGACGGTGCTGCAACAGGGCGGAAACCGGAACGATGAAAAACCCGCCCGCAAAACCCAACAGCACCAGGCGAATTTGGGTTGACGTTGCCGACAATCCGGGCATTCCCAGCGAAACGCACACGACGGAAAGCCCCAGCGCCCCCAGCGGCACCAGGCCGTACTCGATTTTTCCACCGGACAGGTAGCCGGCCGCGGCGCTGCCCAGGCCGATGCCCAACGCCAGCGCGGCGCCGAGGTAGCTGATCTGCGCATCGTCGACATGCAGCACTTCAAGGCCGTAGAAGAAAAGGTTGAGCAGCAGCAGCGCCCCCAGAAAATTGAAATAGGTGTTGCCTGCCACGGCCAGCAACAACGGCCGATCCCCCCGCATGGCCCGCACCCGGCCGATTAGGTCGGCCAGCGAATTCCAGCGGAACTTCTTGACCGGGTCCGCCGCCGGCACGCGGCTGATGCCCAGGCTCGTGCCCAGGCCGACGAACGCCAGGGCGATGAGGATGACCCCGGAGACCCAGGGTTGAGCTCTAAAACGCATCGACAGGGAACCCGCCGCCACGCCGCCCAGGATAATGGCCATGAACGTGCCTAACTCCAGCAGACCGTTGCCCCAGGAAAGACGCCGCTCCGGCAACAGCTCCGGCAGCAACCCATACTTGGAGGGGCCAAAAAACGCGCTGTGCGTGCCCATGAGAAACACCGCCCCCAGGAGCAGAAACCGCTGATTCAAAAGCAAGCCGGTCAGGACCACCGACATGACGCACACCTCGAAAACCTTCACGCAAATCGTGATCGTCCGCTTGCTGTGGCGGTCGGCCAGGAAGCCGCCCCACATCGAAAACAGGATAAACGGCAGAGCAAAAAGCGCGTTGACCCATTCCCCAAACCGGTGCTTCTCCGCGACCGGCACGCTCAGACCCAGCATCATGAAAATGACCAGGTTCTTCACCACGTTGTCGCTGAACGCCCCCTGGAACTGGGTCACGAACAGGCTCCAAAAGCCGCGTTGCCGATCCTCGGGCGACAGGCCGGTGTCAGGTTTCACGATTTTCAACCTAACGGCCTGCCGATTCGCATTCATAAAGGGCCCCGTTAAGGCGGTGTCAGTGTCACGCCCCGCGCGGCTCGTTCACAAGCGCCTCGGCGTGTCTGCGGGCGGCCTCGGTTTGGCCGCCCAACATGCGCGCCAGTTCGGTGACACGCTCCTTGGGGTCGAGCGGGGTGATTTCGGAGACGGTTCGGCCGGCCTTGATCTGCTTGGTGGCGACGTAATGGGCGGCGGCCGGGGCGGCCACCTGGGGGAGGTGGGTGATGCAAAGAACTTGGCGTTGGCGGGCAATCTGCCGCATCTTTTCTCCCACGGCGCGGGCGGTCTCGCCTCCGACGTTCGCATCCACTTCATCAAACACCAGGACCGGGACCTGGTCCTCGGCGGCCAGGACGGTTTTCAAGGCAAGCATCACGCGGGCCAGTTCGCCCGAGGAGGCAATGGCCCGCAAGGGGCGCGGCGGCTCGCCCGGGTTGGGGGCGAACTGGAACTCGAGGGCATCGAGGCCCGAGGCGGAGACGCGGGAAGGATTCCGCGTGAAGTCGTTCTCACCGAGGGTGGTGAGGGCCGCTTCGAATCGGCTTTGTTTGAAACCGAGGCCGGAGAGTTCCTTGCCAACGGCCCTGCCGAGCTGCGGAATGACTTTGCGGCGTTTTGAGGAGAGGGCCTGGCCGGTCCGCCAAAGCTCGGCGGTGAGGTCTTGAAGCTGGGCATTGATGCGCTCCAGCTCGGCATCCCGCTGTTCGAGGCTCCGGAGCTTGCGGGCGGCTTCCTCGCCGAAGGCGATGACGTCCGGGATGGCGGAACCGTATTTGCGTTTGAGCGAGTGAACCAGGTCCAGGCGCTCCTCGAGGTCTTGCAGGCGGGCCGGCTCGACCTCCACCTTGTCGGTGTAGCGGGACAGTTCGGCCTGCAAATCGTGGAGGAGAGAGACGGCCTGCTCGTGCAGGGCGAGGATCGAGGCGGCAGAAGCGTCGGTGCGCTGGAGTTCCTGCAAGGCGCGTCCGATAAGGCCGGCCTGGGCGAGGAGCGAGTTCTCGTTCTCGGCGAGGGCCTGGAGGGCTGCCTGGCCAAGCTGGAGGAGTTTGGCGGCGCTGCTGGCGCGAGCGTAGTCGCGGGCAAGTTGGTCTTCCTCGCCGGGTTGGAGACGGGCGGCGGCGATTTCAGTGGTTTGAAAGCGGAGGAGGTCGAGCTGTTGGGCGTAGGTCCGCTCGTCCACGATGAGGGCGGCCTTGTCAGCCTCGAGCGCCGCGCGGCGGCGTAGCAACTGGGCGAAGGCCTCCCGCTCGCCGTCCAGCTTTCCGAAGGCGTCGAGGATAGCGAGTTGGCGGGCGGGGTGCAGGAGCGACTGGTGTTCGTGAGGTCCGTGGATGTCGACGAGCCATTGGCCGAGGGCGTTGAGGGTGCTCAGGGCGGTGGGGGAGCCGTTGATGAACTGGCGATTGGCCCCTGGGCCGGTGAAGGTCCGCTTGAGGACAAGCTGGTGGTCCTCGCAGGGCTCGAGGCCGTTTTCCTCGAGAAAGGTCCGGATGGGGGCCTTAAGGCGGCATACGTCGAAGAGGGCCTCGACGGAGCAACTGTCCGCCCCGCTGCGGATGAGGGAGCGGTCGGCGCGTTCGCCGAGGACGAGGTTGAGGGCGCCGATGAGGATGGACTTGCCGGCGCCGGTTTCGCCGGTAATGACGTTGTAACCGGGCCGGAGTTGGAGGGTCAGGTCAGCCACCAGGGCGAGATTCTTGATGCGCAAGGTCGTCAGCATGTCCCATTTTCCGGGCCTAATGTGGCGAGGATGGCGGCATTGGGCAAAGCAAAAGTGGCGGGTTCCGGGCGTCGCGGTCCATCCTTGCCTTGGGCGGGTTGGGCTGTTAGGCTTGCAGGCAGAATGGCTTTCTCGTTTGTTTTTTTGGGTTCGGGCACATCGCAAGGCGTTCCGGTGCTGGGCAAGGAGTACTCGCCGGAGTTTCTGGCAAATCCGAAGAATCATCGGACGCGTCCATCGATTTACGTGGCGAGCGAGGGGGTCAGGCTGGTGGTGGACACGACGCCGGAATTTCGGATTCAGATGCTGCGGGAGCAGATCCGGCGGCTGGATGCGGTGCTGTTCACGCATTCGCACGCGGATCACATCATGGGACTGGACGATTGCCGTTCGTACTGCAACCTGCGGGACGGCCATGCCTTGCCGGTCTATGCGAACCGGGATACGATGAACGACCTTAAACGCGTCTTCGCCTACGCATTCCACGGGGCCGCCTCGGTGGCAGGCTACTTCATTCCCGAACCGCACGTGATCGAAGGGCCGTTCACGCTGGGCGACCTGGAGGTCGTGCCGTTGCGGCTGCCGCACGGTCCGGCGGAGAGCTGCGGGTTTTTGTTCATCCAAGGCGGGCGCAAGCAGTTGACGTATCTGAGCGACTGCAGCGAGGTGCCCGCCGATGTGGTCGAGCAGGTGCAGGGGGTGCAAGTGGCGGTAATGGATGCCTTGCGCCCGGCGCCCCACCCGACGCACATGTGCCTGGATGAGGCGCTGGCGGCGACCCGGCGCATCGGCGCAGGCCAAACCTATTTCACCCACTTGACGCACGACTATGATCATGACGCGGCCCAGGCCGAGCTTCCGCCGGGGGTGGAATTGGCGTATGATGGCTTAAGAGTGGCGCTATGAACAGAGTTGCAGGTGGGTTGGTCCTGGCAGCCCTGGCCCTGGCCGGGGCCGCTCAGGCGCCGGCGGGCAGCGCCGGCGACGAAGTGATTGTCGTATATAACAAGCGCGCGCCGGAATCCAAGGCGCTGGCGTACTACTATGCCCGGCAGCGGCACGTGCCGGCCGGGCAGGTTTTTGAAGCGGACTTGCCGAATACCGACGAGGTTTCCCGCGCCGACTATCGGGACGGCCTCGAACAGCGCCTGGCCAAGGCCCTGGAGGGACGGAAGCTCTGGCATGTCGGATCGGTGACCGTGCCGGCGGCCACCAATCACCCGGGGAGAGTGGAACGGCGGGTGCTCAGCTCCCGGATTCGCTATGCGGTGCTCTGTTACGGAGTGCCGCTGCGGATCGCCGATGACCCCAACCTCATAGAGGGCGGCGTGGAGAGAATGCCGGCGGAATTCCGGCGCAACGGCGCGGCGGTGGACAGCGAACTGGCGCTGCTGCCGTTGATGGAGGAGAAGCACAGGCTGAGCGGATGGCTGCCCAACCCGGTGTATGGCGTCACCAATGCGGCGGCCGTCAATCCCACCAACGGCGTGTTGATCGTGGCGCGCCTGGACGGCCCCAGCCCCGCAATCGCGCGCGGCTTGGTGGACAAGGCAATCGAGGCCGAGACCCACGGGCTGTGGGGCCGGGCCTACTTCGACCTGCGGAACACAACTGTGCCCGCGCTAAGAAGGGGCGACGAGTGGATTCGCGCCGCCTCGGAAATCTGCCGTCGCCTGGGATTGGAAACGGTGGTGGACGAAAATGAAGGGACCTTCCCGGCGGGTTTCCCGATGAGTCATATTGCCATTTACCTGGGTTGGTATGATGAGGATGTGAGCGGGCCCTTCGCGCAGCCTGCGGTGGAATTCATGCCCGGGGCTTTTGCCTATCACCTGCACTCCTTCAGCGCCCGCAGTTTGCGCCTGACCGATCGTTCCTGGGTGGGCCCGTTGCTGGCCAAAGGAGCGACCATCTCCATGGGGTGCGTGGCCGAGCCTTACCTGGAATACACGCCGAACCTGGCGACGTTCGTGGGGCGGCTGGTGTACTCGGGGTTCACTTTTGGCGAGGCCGCTTACGCCAGCCAACGCGCGCTGTCGTGGCAGATCACCGTTGTGGGCGACCCGCTTTACCGGCCTTATGGACGCAACCCGGAAGAACTGCTCCAGGAACTGGAGACCCGCCACAGCCCGTGGCTGGAGTGGTGTTGCCTGCGCTTGCTGGACCTGAACCTGGCCAATGGAATGCCGCCGGCCAAAGGAGCGGATTTTCTGGAGCAACTCGAGTTGACCTCCCACAGCGCGGTCCTTTCCGAGAAATTGGCCGACCTTTATGCGGCGCTGGGCAAGCCTTCGTCTGCCGCGCATGCCTACGAACAGGCCCTGACCCTCGATCCGTCCCCCCAACAACGCCTCCGCCTCCGGCTCACGCTGGGCGAGAAGCTGGCCGGTCTGGGTCTCGATGAGGCTGCCTACGAGGATTACCAAAAGCTGCTCCGGGAGGCGCCTGGCTACCCGGATAAACCGGCCATCTACCGGCGGCTCCTCCCCCTGGCCTGGAAACTCAACAAGAAAACCGAGGCCGAGGATTACCAGGCTCTTCTGCGTCCTTCAACCGGCGCTAACGCGACCGGCCCGGGAGGGAAGTAGGCCTCCCGAGCAGACCCTTCTCTGCCGCATGAAAAGCCGCTTGATATGGGCGGCCGTTCTTGTATGAAGACCACCTTCCGTTCCCTGACGGAAGAGGGCCTGCGGCTGGTGCTGGAGCGAAAGCAGCGCAGGGACCTTGTGGTGCTCGATCCGTTCCTCAGCATCGGCTCTTCGGCTCTTCGGCTCTGGCCGCCCTGGATTGCGGAGTCGAGACCTTCATCGGGTTTGATCTCGAAGAGGAGTATGTGCGAATCGCCAAGGCCGCCCTCAACAACGCCACCCCGCCGCTGTTCGGCCCTGGGGCCTTCTGACTTCGCGCCGGCGGGCCGATATGTGGCGGTTCAGAGACAGTGATCTCCAGAAGGCGCGGCCGGCGCCCTGCAGGCAGGGCGGTGCTGGCCAACAAGCAGCCAGCGCAGAGCGCCTGAGACACTGAGCTTCCCGAGGGTTGTCTGTCGGTCGCGCCGAGTCGCCTACGGGCGAAGCCGGAGCATCCCGCCGCCCGGTGCCCCGTCCTTGCCCATAGGCGCACTGTAATTTAATTGACCTCAGCGGTGGTGGTTTAGTATAAGTATTGACGATCAGCAACAACATGAAGCACGCGAACGCAGCATGGCTTTTCCCATGCCGGCGGCCGGAAACAGTATAGAAACCGCAGAAGTTGCAGATCAATTCACGGGAGAACCTGTTCAATGAGTGGCGAACCAGGACAAGTGACGCAAATCCTAGAGGCGGCTGCCGCCGGGGACGCGCACGCAGCGGAGCAGTTGCTGCCGCCGCTTTACGACGAACTGCGCCGTCTGGCCGCCTCCAAGATGGCCAACGAGCCGCCTGGTCAGACGCTTCAGCCCACCGCACTCGTGCATGAAGCCTGGTTGCGACTGGTCGGGGCGGGTGCCGAGCATTGGAACAGCCGCGGCCACTTTTTCGCCGCGGCGGCGGAGGCGATGCGGCGTATCCTGGTGGAGAACGCCCGCCGCAAGCGGCGCCGTAAACACGGCGGCCATCTGCAGCGCGTCGACCTGGCCACGCTTGACATCGCGATCAACAGCTCGGACGAGAGCGTGCTCGCTGTGGACGAGGCGCTGGACAAACTGGCGGAGCACGAGCCGTTGCGCGCGGAGTTGATCAAGCAGCGGTTCTTCGCCGGCCTGCCCCCTTCGGAGGTGGCCAAGCACCTGGGTGTCTCGGAAAGCACCGCCAGGCGTGCTTGGCGATACGCGCGTGCCTGGCTTCAAGAGGAATTGAGGAAAAGTTCTTGAACGATTTTTGACCGAAGCTCGGCCGGCACGTCGCACTGCAGGGTAGAGACCAGACTCGGCGTTATGGCTACACCAGACAGGACGGCTCGCGAAAGGCAGATTTTCGAGCAGGCGCTCGATCTCGCCAGCGCCGAAGAACGGCTCAGATTCCTCGAGGGCGCCTGCGGTGACGACGCGGTTTTGCTCAAACGAGTCCAGGATCTGCTGCGCGCGGATGAAGCCGGCGAGGACTTCTTGCCCGACCAACCGCGGGACCAAGCGGCCGGGGCGTTGGTCACCGAGAAGCCCGGCGACCGCATCGGCCGCTACAAGCTGATAGAGCGGATTGGCGAAGGCGGCTGCGGGGTCGTCTATCTGGCCGAACAGGAGGAACCGATCCGCCGACGCGTCGCGCTCAAGGTCATCAAGCTGGGCATGGACACTCGCGCGGTCGTCGCCCGCTTCGAAGCCGAGCGCCAGGCGCTGGCGCTGATGGACCATCCGAACATCGCCAAGGTCTTCGATGCCGGGGCGACCGAGGCGGGCCGGCCCTTTTTCGTGATGGAACTGGTTCGCGGGGTCCGGATCACCGACTACTGCGATCAAAAGAACCTCTGCCCCCGCGAGCGGCTGGACCTTTTCATCCAGGTCTGCCGCGCCATCCAACACGCGCATCAGAAGGGGATCATCCACCGGGACATCAAGCCGTCGAACATCCTGGTCACACTTCAGGATGGGGTGCCCGTGCCGAAGGTGATCGACTTCGGCATTGCCAAGGCCACCACCCAGCAACGGCTGACGGACAAGACCGCGTACACCGCCTTCGAGCGGTCGATCGGCACGCCGGCTTACATGAGCCCGGAACAAGCGGGGCTGAAGGGCTGGGACATCGACACCCGTAGCGACATCTACTCCCTGGGCGTCCTGCTCTATGAGTTGCTCGCGGGCAAATCGCCCTTCGACACGAAGGAGTTGCTCGCCGCCGGCCTGGACGAAATGCGCCGGACGATTCGGGAGAAGGAGCCCGTTAGACCAAGCACCCGGCTGACGCAAGAATTGTCCGCCGCAGCGGCGTCTCGAAAGAGTGCCGCCGATCCCCCTGGCCAAGATGGCGGCGCTCTGCCGAGACGCCGCTACGAGCAACTTCAGGCCCTCATCCGTTTGTTGCGGGGCGATCTGGATTGGATCGTGATGAAGTGTTTGGAGAAGGATCGCGAGCGCCGGTACGGGACCGCCAACGACCTTGCGCTGGACCTCCAGCGCCACCTCAACAATGAGCCGGTCATGGCCCGTCCGCCAAGTTCGCTCTACCGGTTCCAAAAGCTCGTCCGCCGTAAGAAGCTGCCCTTTGCGGCTGCCGCCGCCGTTGCGGTCGCGCTTGCGCTCGGTCTTCTGGGCACCGTCTGGCAGGGAGTCCGCGCGACACATGCGGAGCGCAGGCAGAGAATGACCTTGGCGGCTTCGGACCTTGCGGAAGCGGAGCGCCTCGTCGCCCAGGGCGAGCGCGGAGATGCCTTGGCGTATTTAGTCCGCAGCCTCACGTCAAACCCCGCAAATGACGCCGCGCTGACTCGGCTGACGACTTTGCTGAGCTATAATTCCTGGATGATTCCCGCGGTGATCCTCAAGCACGACGCAGAGGTCGGCTACGCGGAATTCAGCCGGGACGGGACGCGCATCGCCACGGCGTCGCGAGACTGTACCGCGCGCGTTTGGAATGCCCAGAGCGGCCAGCCACTGATGCCCCCTTTGAAGGACGCCGGCGGAGGGGCTTCAGCCCAATTCAGCCCTGACGGGGCCCGGGTTGTCACGGTGCTAGGGGGCGACGTCGGGGCTGTGCGCGTCTGGGACGCGCGCAACGGCGAAGCGTTGACACGGCCAATGGAGCACTCCAGGGTCAGGTTCGCGCGGTTTAGCCCTGATGGGTCACACATCATCACCGCTGCGGACGACGGCAGTGTGCGCGTATGGAACTTGGGGACCAGCCAGCCGGTGACGGGGCCGTTGAACCACGTCAACGGCGAGGTGTTCTCGGCGCAGTTCAGCCCGGACGGAGAGCGAATCCTCACGGCGGGAGCGGACAAGACCGCACGGGAGTGGTATGCGCAGAGCGGGAAGCCCGTGATTGAGCCTCTGGCACACCGTAACTGGGTGCATGACGCCCAATTCAGCCCGGATGGGAAGTGGATTGCAACCGCATCGTACGACAACTCCGCCCGGATCTGGGATGCCCTGACGGGCCTGCCACGGACCGGCCCCATGGAGCATGATGATGCGGTGTTATATGTGCAATTCAGTCCGGACGGGAAGCGGATCGTCACCGGTTGCATGGACTCAACCGCCCGAGTATGGGACGCGCAGACCGGACAAGCAGTGACGGGGCCTTTGCGGCACAATGGACAGGTGGTCTCCGTCCAATTCAGCCCTGACGGAACGCGCATCCTCACGGGTTCATTCGACGGCACTGCGCGTCTCTGGGACGCGCGAACCGGCCAGCCGCTGTCCGAGCCTTTGAAACATGGCGGGCGGGTTTTGAGGGCGCGGTTCGGCCCAGATGGCAGTCGCATCCTGACGGCTTCGGGCGACGGCAAGGCAAGGGTTTGGCTGGCGCTGAGCAGCCCGGCCCTGCCCGAAATCCTGGCGCACGGCAGCAATGTCGTATCAGCCCATTTCAGCCCTGATGGCAAGCAGGTTCTTACCGCTTCCTATGACAGCAGTGCGCGCCTTTGGGATGCGCGGACCGGCAAAGCTTTGACGGCCCCCCTGAGGCACGCTGGCCCGGTGTTGTCAGCGCAGTTCGGCCCCGGCGGCAAGCGGGTCGTTACCAGTTCGGCGGACGCTACAGCCCGCCTGTGGGACGCACGGAGCGGGAAACCCTTGGCCAGCCCAATGAAGCACGCTGGCCCTGTGCTGTCGGCACAGTTCAACCCCGACGGCAGCGAGATTGTCACGGCCTCGCAGGATGGCACGGCTCGAGTTTGGGATGCCACGAGCGGCCGGGCATTGACCGAGCCGCTGAACCACGGTGACCAGGTACTAGTGGCGCAGTTCAGCCCGGATGGCCGGTGCATCGTAACTGGTTCGTGGGATGACTCAGCGTGTGTTTGGGAGGCCCAGAGCGGGCGGAGACTCGCAAGACTCTTGCAGGACGGCAGCGGCGCGCGGTCAGCGCAATTCAGCCCCGACGGAAGGAAGGTCCTCACCGTTTCCAGGTCGGGCGAAACCGCCTCCATCTGGGACGTGGTCGCGGGCCGCCGCCTCGGCGCACCGCTGAAGCACAGCGATGCTGTGTGGTCCGCGCAGTTCGACCCTCAAGGGCGCCGCGTCGTCACGGCCTCAATGGACTATACGGCGGTAATTTGGGACATGCTGACACACACGCCCTTGACCGAGCCAATGCAACACCGCGGGGGAGTCACTTGGGCGGCCTTCAGCCGGGACGGTTGGCGGGTCGCGACAGCCTCGAAGGACTGCACGGCGCGTGTGTGGGACGCCGGGAGCGGCCGACCACTTACAGACCCGTTTCTCCATCGGGATGTGGTGCGCACGTCCGAGTTCAGCCCTGACGGCAAGCGGGTCCTCACCGCATCAGACGACGGCAACGCGCGCCTATGGGACGTTGCCCCGGCACAAGCCAAACGCCCTGATTGGCTGCTTCAGCTCGCGGAAGCTGTTTCCGGCCAGGTACTCAACAGCCAAAGCGTCTTGGAGCCAACCAAGTTGAATCGGGCTGAAGTTCTCAACGGCATTCGCTACAGGCTCAAGCATGAGCCGGACGGCGACGACTGGGCCGCCTGGGGCGGCTGGTTCCTGGCCAATGCGTCCATGCGAACCATCTCCCCGTTCTCCAAAGTGACGGTTCCAGAATATGTGGATCGTCTCCTTGAAGCGCCGACCGCCCAGGCGCTGGCCGAAGCCGAATCCTTGGCCTTTGGAAGCCCTGAACTCCTACAGCGGATTGCTGTCGCTCGCCAAAGGCTCAAGCCCACGCGGCCATCCGAAGGGAATTGAAGAAGAGCTTCTGAAAGGTCTTTGACCGAAAATCGGCCGGTACGTCGCACTGTAGGGTAGAGACCGAATGAACGGAACTCTCAACCCAAAGCGAAGAGAACCAAGAAAGGACCAGCCAACTATGAACACCCCCAGAGATCTATCCTTCCCAGTGGCGAAGACGATGCCTCACGCCCCGAAGTCGACGCTGGTCGGCGCGCTCTTCACGACGTGCCTCCTCCTCGCTGTCCCGCTGGCGACGAGCGCCCAGAGCGGGACGATCCTGAGCCAGTCGACTACGGGTTTTGTTGCCGGCCAGGAGGCCGGCGTCTACGTGACCGTCGAGGGCACCGGAACTACGTGCGACATGGGTGTTAAGGCTGTCAGCGTTCCTTCCGGCTGGAGCGTCAATAACGGGGCGTGGGTAGGCGAGTCCGACGATCAACTGTTGGGCAGCGTCGGTTCCGGCCAACAGGAGAATACGCCGGACTTCAATGTGACACCGCCATCCGGAGGAGGCAGCGCGACGCTGTCGTGGGAGTTATGGGAGGGCCATTACGACTTCTTCGGAGGTTGGCATTGGGACCAGCGGCTTGCGTCAAAGGGCTTCCCGGTGACCGCACTATCGAAGCCCGGGCCCTTCAGCTTAAACAGCCCGCCGGCCAACGCGACCGGGGTATCGCCGACACCGGCGTTTAGTTGGGGCAGCTCGTCAGGGGCGACGAGCTACCAGATCGTGGTAGCCGGGGATCTGGGTGGTTCGCCAGACCCAACGTTTGACACCAAGGTGAGCCCAAACGTGGGCAATGTTACCTCGTGGACCTACCCCGGGAATCCGACGTTGCAGTGGGGCTGGACGTTGTGGTGGCACGTGCTGGCGATAAACGCAGCCGGCCAGACCGAGGACACCGGCTCCTGGTGGCAGTTCACCGTGCGGCCGCAGCAATTTGCCGGGCGGATCGATTCGGTAACTCAGTCTTCGTTTCTGGGCGACAAGCCTGCGGGGGTGACCGTGTGGGCGACCTACACCGGGGACTCGTATGCCGACGCGGCGGTGAAGTTGGCCGCGGTTCCCTCCGGGTGGACGGGTGTCACGAGCGATCCGCAGCACCCGGCCTCGATTCGGATCAGCGGGATGGCCAACGGCCAGCAGGGGCCGTTTGGCCAGTTCAGCATCACGGCGCCGGCCAGTGGGGGGAGCGGGTCCATCGTCTGGGAGCTCTGGCAGGTCTCGGGGATCGAACCCATCCGCAACTTCGATGCTATGCTGACGAATTACGTCGAATCTGTCACAGCTCTAGATTTTGAGCCGCCGGTGCTCCTCTCGCCCACCAACAACGCCGCCGACACCGGAGTCCGTCCCCTGTTCACCTGGTCGGAAGTCACCAACGCCATCTTTTACCGCCTCGTCGTGCAGGACAAGTCCTTTCCTTCGCCCGTTCGGAAGGTTGATGCCTTCACCACCGCGACAGATTATCTGCCGCAAGGGGACGAACTTCTGCCCAATGCCAGTTACGACTGGTTCGTGATGGGCTGCAACCCGCTGGGCACAAATCAGTCCGCAGTCAGCACCTTTTCCACCGGCACCAATGCCATCCAGGCCCGGGTCATTGGTCTGGAGCAAACGGCGGACAACCGGCTGTGTTTCGAGGTCGCGGTGGATTTGATGTCCTGGATTCCCGAGGCAGTCTGGCTGCAATACCACGTCGACGGCAACCTGTGGCCCGGCATCGTTGACATCACGGAAAACCTGCAGTCCACACCCATGGGCGATTTTTACTACGCCGAGATCGATTCCGGGCTTAACGTGGGAGACACCGTCGATGTGGACGTGGGATTCTCCCCAGTGCCACTGCCGCTCGCGTTGGGCGCCGCGTCCTTCTCCCCGCCGCTGCACCTTCAGGTGGAGAATCTGGTTATGAATCTCGAGGTTGCGGACGCTGGTCGCGGTTATATCCGGCTCCCGCAATCGGGCTCATACACAACCATCTCCCCAACCACCGGTGCCTTGACGCTGCAAGACCTCACCATCGAGAACACTCTCGCCTGCTGGGCACGACTTTACGCGACCAACCAGAGCACCGGCAATGCCCTGACCGGTGGCGCGGGCGACTTGCCGGACGCCTTCTCCTCAAGCCCGAGTTGGCTGCAGATCGCCGCCAATTGGATTCTCGGCAAACCGGCCGGGCCCGTCTACCTGGGTGGAAGAAAAGTCGACTTTTTCAATTTGATCTCGATCAACACCCTCCTGGGGAACCCGAGCATCTACGACTCTGCCAGTTTTAAGTACCTGAGCACGGAAACCCTCCCCGAAAATGGCCTGATAAGCATCCGCGCTTTTAAAGGCGGATCGGGCGACTGGAGCGACTGCACCGACCTGCTGGCCCTGAACGCCGTGGATACCTTTCTGGATTTCATCCCGATATTCAAAGACGACATTTTTCAGGACCAGACCGGCGCCATGCAGGTCATCACCACCAATTTGCTGACCCTCGCTCAAGACGTCGTGCAGGAGACCGCAGTGTTACACGCGCTTGAGTCGGGCGACACGACCGGTGCCGCAACGCAAATCTTCGACGACCTGATGGGCCAGTTCATCGATGCGGAGGCGCTTCTAAAGGCCGCCCTCGAGTCGGCCGGCATCGCGGAAGCTGACGCCGAAGAGATGGCCAAGTCTGCCGTCACCGAGGTCGAGATCGGACAGGCCATTGGAAACTCGATCGCCCGGTGGTGGGAAGCGGTCACATGGCCGCCCGAAGACACCGTTTGGCTGCAGGCGCGAAGACGCGGCCTCAACTTCCAACCCGACCAGGTCGCTTTGCCTAGCGCGGGTCCGTTGGCGTTCAGCCTGGGAGCTGGTGCCGTGACCAATTGCGACCGCTGCTGGCAATTTGGAGTCGGTCAGAACGGGCAATTCGAGTTCCTCGTAACCAACACCTCCTCCGAAGACACCATTTATAACGTCTGGATGGTGGTCGATCTTTATGCTCCAACTGACCTTCCGCGCTCGGGGGGATTGACGTACTCTTATGAAACGAAAGTGGAAAACACCCATACGCCGATTCCGGATTACACTGGCACCGGGCGCCAGGGGCGCATCTACCTCCGCGCGGTGGAAATCAACGGGGCTGCCACCAATCTCGACTACGCGGGAAACGCGGACGTTGGATTAACCCGGTTCTTGGACCTCGCGCCCGGTGACACCGTCCGTTTTATGTCGGATCCGTATCCGTTTACCACGAGCACCAACAACGGAACCGTTTTTACCTACCAGCCCGGCCGATATATGGCCGTCATCTCGATCTGGCGAAACGGCTACCCGGGACAAACCAAGGGGATTGTAGCCACCAACGTCTTCAACTGCGCCGCCGTCCCGGTATATCTCACGGGCGAGGCTCTGCCCCCTGGTCCCATGGGCCTCACCGCGGCGAACGCCTTCGGCTCGATCCTCTTGGGCTGGGACCCGATTCCACGACTGGACGTTCAAGGCCTGCCCATTAACCGGGACGTCGAGGCGGTGGCCATTTACCGTGCTACGGACGCAGGCAGCGTTTACGCGTCCGACGACAACGTGATCGCCATCCGCAGCGCGAACGATCCGAACCAGATGTTCGCCGACACCAACGTCCTCGCGGGCCAAGTGTATTATTACGGTGCGAAGGCCATTAACTCAGGGGCCGCGCTGTCCACGGGCAGCCCCGTCGTGTCCGCCAGCGTGGCGTCCATGGTGCTCGTCGTCTCGTCCACCAACCTGGCCGCGACCGCCACGGCCAGCTCCAATCAATGGATTGGACGCTTTGCTGTCGCCAACCACGGGCTCGAGGCGATGCCGGTCCTGCTGACTGCCTCCCCGAACTGGCTTACCACGTCCGCGGCGGGTGTCACCTTGCTACCGACCGGCGCGACGAACGTGGACGTGTGGGCGAATGTGGGCCTGCTGCCCCCGGGCTGCAGCTATGGGACCATTACGCTCACGGCGTCCGGCGCTCAGGGCAGCCCGACAAGCGTCGGCATCACCGTAACCAACTTGACGACCCTCCCCCACTTCAGCATGACCAATTTTACCAAGGCCGGACCGAACCTCAGCGTCACCATCGTAACGGCGAGCAACGCCAACTACGTTCTCGAATTCAAGAACTCCCTGACGGATGCAGCTTGGACCACGGCTCAGGTCCAGTCGGGGACTGGCGGCGCGCTGACTCTTACCGATAACTCCGCAACCGGCCCTGCGAGGTTTTACCGCGTCCGCATCCAGTAGCTCGGAGCGCGAGCAAAACGAGCACACCAAGGTTCCGCCGCATGTGTGCGAGGCGCCCATCAAGCTCGGCGGCGGGCCTTCGCTGCCAGGGCTCCAATCGCCGAAGATGATCTTTCGACGGCCCGGTGCAAGGGCCGTCATCGAGAAGAATTTAACCAAACGAACTCATATGCTATGAACACCATTGCTCGCTACCACGGTCGCCCCACCAACCTCAGCGATGAAACGCTCGTTTTCGCGGCCAAAACGGGGCCAGTCCCGAATGGCGCTTAGATAAGGTCACGAGTTTTTCCTGTATTTGCTGCGGTGCTGCATTTCCATCATCAGGTGACGGGGGCGATTAAGCTTTTGGTAGGGCTTGGGTCGTCGCTTGACCGCGCGTGGCTCCCGACGCCCAGGCCGCTCAGGGACTGGATCCCTGGCAATCAGTTCCAATAGCCGAGCGATCAGTTGGTTCTTCTGCCGGCCAGACCGGGCCTGGGCTATGGCGGCGCTAAACTGGCGGACCGAATCGACCGTGCCTTTGAAACTAAGCCGCTGGATCTCTACGCCGTGAGTTTGGGCCGCATCGGCCATGAGGCAGCGGATGAGATTGTAGGCGATGAAGAACATTTCCAGTTCCTTGTGCACCATCTTGGGGCTCAGGCAGCGTAAGGTTTCCATCCCCATGGAAGTCTTGAGGTCACGAAACCAGAGTTCAACGTGCCAGCGGCGCGCGTAAAGCCGGGCCAGTTCTACAGCGGGGTAGAGTTGGGGATCCAGCAGGGTGGTGATGAGGGTCACCGATTGGGTCCGGTAGCCTGGAATCCCTAACGTGAACCGGACCATCCGGACCGACAAGTGTTTCGGCAGGCGGCGCCAGAGGCTTTGGGGGATAAAGCGGGGTTTCTGCCAGGGATCGGGTTTGCCCCAGAGCAGGAGCCGGTCGTCTTTGCCCAAGCGTTTGCCTTTGCGGAAATCCCGAGGCCGGGCCTGATGCAAGCGGAAGAGGCTATGCACGTCGCGCAGCCGGAGCAATGCCATCAGCGCGTAGGTGCTGAAGCCCCGATCCGCCAGCACCAGGTCCCCGGCCTTGAACGTGTCGAGCAGCCGCTGAAGCAAGCCCAGCTCGTGCTGGTGCTTGTGGCCCTTGGCATAGTCGAGCAAGGCGCCGGTGGCCAGGCTGAACACGCCGACCAGCTTCAGCAGTGGAAATCCACAGCCGGGTTTCTGGCCACCGGGCTGGGGATAAGCGCGCTGATTTTTCAGGGTATCGGGCAAGGTGATGCCGGTGCCATCCACCACTTTGACGCAGAACCCCCGCCAAAGTTCGCGCGCGCGCTCCGCGCGGGCGGCCAAGGCGCAGCGCAAGCGTGGCAGGAGGTCCCAGGGCAGACGCAGCCGTGCCTGGCAATAGGCGCTGGTGCCCGGGCTGGAGGAGTCCCCCTCGGTGTGCAGGGCGCACAAGGCCAGGATTTGGCGGACAATTTCCCGGCAAGGACACTCGGGTTTGAGCACCTGAAACAAGAACCCAAAGAAGGTGCGGCGGACGCTATAGACCCGTTCGCGGCTGTTGGGCCCCTCGTCAGCTTGGGAGAGCAGTCCCGCCGGCAATAGCGGGTAAAGCAGCCGATCCAGCTGCAGGAGGCTTTGCTGCCGGACTTGGCTGAGGCGGCGGCCCAGGTTGGCGAAGCGGCCCCGCCAGGCCGGAAAGAATGGGGTATCAGGCATGACAAGTATATATACTTGTCAAGGGCTTGACGTCCAGTCTAAAATGCCGCCATGAAGAACGCTCCTCAGGTTTCGCCCGACCTGCACCAGCGGTATGCCGCGCTGCGGCAGTCGCTGGCCCGCATCGGTTATATCAGCGACGGCTCGGTCCTGGATCGCGCCACACTAAAACCACCCCGCACCGGTTACCAGTGGACGCGCAAAGTGGGCCAGAAGACGGTAACGGTGGCTCTGTCCTCCAAGCAGTTCGAGGGGATGAAGAAGGCCGTACAAAATGGACGACGCTTGCGCAAGACCCTCCGCGCCATGCAGGGCTTGTCTCGCCGGATCCTGTTCGCAACGACGCCAGACACGCGGCGTTTCAAGCCGTTTAAAGCCAAAGACTTACGGCTTATCTAAGCGCCATTCGGGCCAGTCCCGCATATTCGCAACCTCTACCGCCTGGGGCAGTGATCGGCCGCCGGCATAAACCACATCGATAAATCAACCCACCATGAAAACCAAAGGCGACAGAAATACACTTTCAGTTCTCGTTCTTGTTCTGGCCCTTCTCGCGTTGGCGAGCGCCGCACGCGCTCAGCGACCCGCCCCAACGGCCACAACGACAGGGCCGTCCGACATCGAGACAACGTCCGCAACCCTCAACGGAAAGGCCAATCCCGAGGGCTGGGGATACTCGGCGGCCTGGGTTTTTGAATGGGGAACCAGCGGCTATACGTCTTGGGGGCCGAACGGCCAGCTCGGCAACATGTTCTCGCCCGGCGTCACATCGACCGAGGGCGTGTCCTACGGGATTAGCGGCTTGGTGCCGAACACCAAGTATCACTACCAGCTCGTGGTTTACGACGCCTCTGGGGACTTCATTTATGGCGGGGACGAGAGCTTCACTACCCTTCCGGTGCCTCCGGCCGTCGCGACGGGTGCTGCGTCCGCCGTGACGGCCGGGTCGGCGACCCTAAACAGCACCGTTAACCCGAATGGTGCCGACTCAGTCGCCTATTTTCAGTGGGGATTGACTGCGGGGTACGGGAATACAACGCCGCCTTTGGACGCTGGCGCTGCAGCCAGCGCCGCTCCCGTCGAATCCACGCTGACGGGCCTCAGCCCAAATACGACCTACTATTACCAACTGGTGGCCACGAACAGCGGCGGCGTTGCCTACGGGGAGGGCCAAAGCTTCACGACGCTCCCCCTGCCGCCGGGCGCTTCGACACTTCCCGCGACACCCGTGACGGCCGGTTCGGCGACCCTAAACGGCACCGTTAACCCCAACGGCGCCGATTCAGTCGCCTACTTTCAGTGGGGATTGACTACCGCGTACCAGAACACAACACCTCCTCAGGACGCCGGCTCTGGAAGCAGTGTCGCCCCCGTCCAATCCACGCTGACCGGCCTCAGCCCGAATACGACCTACTATTACCAGCTGGTGGCCACCAACAGGGGTGGCGTTGCCTACGGTACAGGGGAGAGCTTCACGACCCCTCTACCGCCCCCCGTGATTCGGCCACCCACATCCCAGGCAGGCATGATAATCCTAACCTGGCAAGCAGTGCCCGGGCAGACCTACGTCGTCCAATACTCTACAGACCTGAAGACTTGGACAAACCTTCCGGGCGGATCCCTGTCAGCCAGCGGCGGCATAACCACTCTAACCGTCTCTGACCTAATTTGGCCTGCCCAGTCCCGCTTTTACCGTGTCTTGCTGCTCCAATAAGTGAATGCACCGGCCGCCTGAATGGAGGAATCGGCACCAAACAGGGCGCCCTGGAGCGAAGGGACGAGGAAAGGCGAAAACCACAATCGGCCACGCTTCCACCGGAGCCTGGCACCTTTGGGTTCCTTGGGGGCTTCTCGTCGGCTCGAGGAACCGGTCCTTCCATTCTTGGAACGGCTTTCGACCAAGATTCCAAGAAAAATGGGATAGCCTTTCCATTCGCTTCATCCGCAATGACGATTGGCTGTTGTGGGATTTGCCGCACTGAGTTGAGAGGCGGGGCAGCCTTCCAATCAGATACGGTTTAGCGCAGATCCAACAAAACGCACCTGCCCGCACGGACCCCTCTGAGTTGTTCTCTGTGTTGTAAAGGCCTTTTTCATAAAAGTTATTCACCGGCCAAGGCGGGGCTGGTTTCAGTGGCCGGGGTCAAGATCCAGGAGCCGTGCTTGTGCTGGTTGCGGGCGTGGAGATCGGCATCGTATGGCTTCTTGTCGCTGATCATGCGGAAGACGATTTTGAGCAGACGCTGGCCAAGGCAGCGTACCGCGCAGGCGTGACCCATGCCGGCCTTGCTCCGAGACCGCGATGGGGCTTGCCCGGAGCCGGTGGGGACCGTAATCTGGCGGAGGAAGTCACAATTCTATGCAAACTGTTGCTCTCGGAGTCAGCCCGTTGCAAAGCAGCCGGCTGGCATACGGCTGTTGGCGGGTGGCCGGAACGTGGAGTCCAGCCGAGGTCACGCCCGCGGGGCGGGCGGCGGGGCGGCGGGCTATCCTCGCCGCCTGCGAGGCAGGCTACACCCTGTTCGACAATGCGGACATCTATTGCGGGGGCGAAGCGGAGCGCATCTTTGGCGAGGTCCTCAAGGAAGTTTCGGGCCTGCGCGAGCGCATCCTCGTCGCGACCAAGGGAGGCATCCGGCCCGGAGGCGACCCGCGGCCTGATTGCCCGCCCCGCTACGACTTCTCTGCCCGGCACATTCTCCGGGCCTGTGAGGCCTCCCTTGGGCGGCTCGGCATTGAAACCATTGATCTCTACATGCTCCACCGCCCGGATTTTTTGGCGGACCCGCAGGAAGTGGCCCAGGCCTTCTCGAAATTGAAGGAGGCAGGCAAAGTCCGTTATTTCGGCGTGAGCAACTTCCGTCCGAGCCTGGTGACGGCGCTGCAAGCGGTCTGTCCGATGCCCCTGGTGGCGCACCAGGTCGAGATCAGCCTGGCCAAGCTCGACGCCTTCACCGACGGCACGCTGGACCAGTGCCTGATTGAGAGGCTCACGCCGATGGCCTGGAGCCCGCTGGCGGCAGGTCTGCTGGGCAACGGCGCCGGGGAGTTGCTTCCTTCCCAGAAGGTCTATCACCCGGAGCGGTTCCTGCCGGTGGTCGATGGAGTGGCCCGAGAGCGGGGCGCCACCCGGATTTGCGTGGTCCTGGCTTGGCTGCTGAAGCATCCCGGCGGAATCCTGCCCATCATCGGCTCGGTTCGTCCCGAGCGGATTCGGGAGGCGGCACAAGCTGCCGAGCTCGAATTGACCCGCGAGGAGTGGTATCGTCTTCTGATTGCCGCGCGCGGGGAGCCGCTTCCTTAGGGTATGAATCACGCCTCAAATTCGGGAGCCGTTTGCGCACGGGCGCTTAACGACGCTGCGGCCGAAGCAGGAGGGTATCGGCTATTTGTGGCGCTGAGGGTGCCGGAGGAGGTGAAGGCGGAGGTCGAGAAGGCCCAGGAGGAGCTGCGGCGCTCCGTGCCGCAGGCCAGGGTGACGTGGACGCGGCGTGAGCAGTTTCATCTGACGCTGAAGTTTCTTGGCAACGTGGAAGCCGAGCGCGCCGGGGAATTGGTCGAAGCGGTCCGCGGTGCTTGCCGCGGGTTCGCCGCCCTGCGGTTGCGGGCGGAGGGGCTTGGATGCTTTCCCGAGTTGCGTTTTCCTCGTGTGGTGTGGCTGGGGGTGAGGGATGCGGAGGGGGCCCTGCCCCGATTGCAGCGCGCCATCGAGACTGTCTCCGCCAGTTTCACCGCCCAGGAGCGGGACGAACGGTTCAGCGGACACGTGACGCTGGGCCGAATCAAGAGCATCGGACGGCCTGAGGCGGAGAGCCTTGGCAGGCAGGCCAGGGCCATGGCGGAGACCCTTTTCGGGCAGTGGACGGCTGACCGGGTCGAGATTATGCGCAGCCACCTCTCCTCTGAAGGCGCCCGACACACCGTCCTGGCGGCGCTCCCCCTGGCGGGTTAAATTGCTGCAACAGTTGCAGGTTTCGACAATGGCAGCCAGCAGTTCAACAGTATCCGGACGCAAGGGCCGAGGGTCAAGGGACGGCTGTTGCATGGGGTTCCTGGTATGCCTGGCCCTGGGTTGGGCGGGCACAGCCTGGGGGCAGGCGAATTACGCCACGCCTTACTCTTTCCAGACCATCGCCGGCAATGCCGGATACGGCACGGCTGATGGCATCGGCGGCGCGGCGCGGTTTTACGCTCCTCAAGGCGTTGCGGTGGACAGCAACGGCGTCTTTTATGTGACCGATTCCAACAACAGCACGGTCCGGGCAATCACGCCGGGCGTCTCAGCAGGGAAGACCAATTGGACAACCTCCACTCTCTGCGGGTTGGGCGGCGCCCCGGGGAGCGTGGACGGGCTGGGCAGCGCGGCCCGCTTTAATGTTCCCAACGGCATTGCCGCCGACTGCGCGGGCAACCTTTATGTGGCCGATACAGGGAACAGCACGATTCGCATGATTCGCCCGACCCTTGCTGCCGGACAAACCCAGTGGCTGGTGACGACCATTGCCGGGCGGGCCGGGGCGGCCGGCAGCGCGGACGGCGCCAACGGCACGGCGCGATTCAAGCTTCCTGCCGGCCTGGCGGTGGACGGCGCCGGCAACTTCTATGTGGCGGACAACGGGAATGCCACGATTCGCATCCTGAGGCCGAGCGTGTCGGGCGGCCAAACCAACTGGGTGGTTGCGACTATTGCCGGGTTGGCCGGCAGCCATGGCGGCGCGGATGGGACGGGGGCTGCGGCCCGGTTTTACAACCCCTTCGGCATTGCGGCGGACGGCGCCGGCAACCTTTACGCAACCGACTACGGCAGTTGCACCATTCGCATGTTGACGCCGGGCTTCGCGGCGGGGCAAACCAACTGGACGGTGAGCACGATTGCCGGGTCGCTCGGGGGATTCGGCAGCGCGGACGGCACCAACGGGGCGGCGCAATTCTTCAATCCGTTCGGGATTGCGGTGGACGGCGCCGGGAACCTCTGCGTGGCCGATTCCGGAAACGAGACGATCCGCAAGATCACGCCGAGCCTCTCGGGCGGACAAACCAATTGGGTGGTCACCACGATTGCCGGCTCGGTTGGGACCCCCGGCAGCAGCGACGGCATTGGGGATGCCGCCCTTTTCAACCGCCCCAACGGCATTGCCGTCAACGGAGCGGGCGCCCTCTGCGTAGCGGATATGTTTAACAATACGGTTCGGGAGATTACGCCGGGCGTTTCGGGCGGGGTCGCAGTCTGGGCCGTGGCCACGATTGCCGGGTTGGCAGGCGGCAGCGGGAGCGCGGACGGGGCAGGGACTGCGGCCCAGTTTTCCAATCCCTATGGCATGGCTCTGGACAGCGCGGGCAATCTTTATGTGGCTGACTCGGGCAACAACACAATCCGACAGGTCGCGCCGGCTCTCTCGGCGGGGCAAACCAACTGGGTGGTGGGCACGATTGCAGGCTCGCCGGAAAACGCCGGGAGCGCCGATGGGACCGGCAGCGGGGCCCTCTTCTCCGGTCCACTGGGGATTTGCGTGGGTGGCGCAGGCAACCTCTTCGTGGCCGACGGCGGCAATGCAACGATCCGGCAGATGACGCCCAGCGTCTCCGCCGGGCAAACCAACTGGGTGGTCAGCACCATTGCCGGGTCCCCCGGCATCCCCGGCGCAGTGGATGGGACCGGCGCCGTCGCCCGTTTCAACGGTCCGACGGCCATCGCGGCGGCCGGCGCCGGCAGCCTCTATGTGGCCGACGGCGGCAACTCAATCATCCGCAAGATGACATCCGCCGTCTCCGCGGGACTGATTCAATGGACAGTGGCCACGATTGCCGGGTCGGCAGGGATTGCCGGGAGCAGCGATGGGACCGGGAGTGCGGCGCGGTTCAACAATCCCGGCGGCTTGGCCCTGGACGACGAGGGCAACCTCTACGTCACGGACAGCTCAAATAACACCATTCGCAAAATCACGCCCACTGTCTCCGCCGGGCAAACCAATTGGGTCGTGACCACCCTCGCAGGCTCGCCCGGGATTGCCGGCAGCGCCGATGGGACCGGCAGCGCGGCGCAGTTCTACAGCCCCTCGGGCATTGCCGTGGACAAGGCGGGCAATGTCTTTGTGGCGGACTTCGCGAACAGCACCATTCGCAAGATGAGGCCGAGCGTTTTGGGCGGGCAGACGCAATGGCTCGTAACCACCATCGGGGGCCTGGCCGGCCATTACGGCGCGGCGGATGGGACGGGCAGCGCGGCCCGATTCGATTCCCCCAGCGGCATCGTGGTCAACAGCGCGGGCTGCCTCTTTGTGGCGGATTGGGACAACGACACTGTGGTGATGGGCCTCTCCCCGCCCTGCATTGTCCTGGACGCCCCCGCCATCGGCAACGGCCATGCCCAGATCAATTTCTCGCTCCTTTCCGGCATGGGGACTTCCTTCAGCTTGTTAAGCGCCAGCCGCCCCGATGGGCCCTGGAGCACCAATGCCGCCGCCGTTTTGTCCACGAACGCGCCCGGCGCATCCTATGCCTTCATCGCCCCGCTCCCCCAAGTCGCCGCGCAATTCTATCGGGTCCAGCTCCCCTGATCTGGCAGTCAGCGGCTATACTCCTCACGCCCACTTCTTCCCCAGTGCGTCGAGCCCGGCCTTCTTGAGGTCGTCCGGGGTCATGGCAATCCTGAAATCCACGTCCGCCTGGAAGGTCAAAAACCACGGCTCGGCCAGGGCCGGGATGCGGGAGGCATCCGGCATATCGACGACGAGAACTGCTCCGCGTTTGCCGCAGTGCTCGGTGAAATAGACCGCTTCAGGCTTGGCAGCCTCCAGAATACGGTTGAGCTTTGAAGCCGCCGAGCCGTCCTTTACGGCGGCATTGAACTGCTCATGTGGGAATCTGACGTTCATTAGCACTCGCATAATTTTGGTTGTGTGTTCGTGTCGGGGTCGGGGCGCGCGGCCGCGCGAGCCCTCGCTGCCGGTTCTCCGGCAGTGGATGTAGAATAGCACACGTCCATATTGCAGTCTAATGGAAATGATAATTGGCGATAATCTCTAATAAGGCTCTGGGACGGCTGGTTTTCGGCTGGTTTTGCTCTTGCGCCGCTCCCCGGGCCGGTCCATAACGGCGATACACGGCACAGAACAAAGGAAAAGAATGAAAACTCAGGAGTGTTTCATCGGCTTGGCCTGCCTATTTGGATTGCGCAACACAGTGTCGGGACGACGGGTTGGTTCGCTCGGCGTCACGTTCAATGGTGCATTAAAACGAAGCCTCCTTGCCCTATGGGGCTTGGTTCTTCTTTCGATGCCGATGGCGGCACAAGACCAATTCAGTTACCAAATCGCCAACGGCACGATTACCATCATCGGCTACACCGGCCCCGGCGGCGCTTTGATCGTCCCAAGTGCGCTCACTGGACTGCCTGGACTGCCGGTCACCGGCATCGGGTACGGGGCGTTCTATGACTGCACCAGCCTGACCAGCGTCACCATCCCCGGCACCGTCACCAGCATCGGGGCGTTTGCCTTCAATGGCTGCACCAACCTGGCCAGCGTCATCATCCCCGGCAGCGTTACGTACATCGGGGAGGATGCGTTCTATGACTGCGCCAGCCTGACCAGCGTCACCATCCCCGGCAGCGTCGCCAGCATCGAGTTCGCCACGTTCCAAGGCTGCACCGGCCTGACCAACGCCACCCTCTCCAGCGGTCTTGCCAGCATTGGGGCCCAGGCGTTCAAGGACTGCGCCAGCCTGAGTAGCGTCACGATACCCAACACCGTCACCAGCATCGGGGCGGAAGCGTTCTATGCATGCGAATGCCTGACCAGCGTCACCATCCCCGGCAGCGTCACCGACATCGGGACTGATGCGTTCGCAGACTGCACCGGTCTGAGATGGGCTTACTTCGAGGGCAACGCCCCAAGCCATGATTCGACTGCGTTCCAATCCGACCATGGGATCGTCTATTACTTGCCAGGAACCGGCGGCTGGGGTTCAACTTACGGGGGTCTTCAGACCGCGCTGTGGCCCCTGTCGTACGCCTTGATTTTGACCGGCGGGCCCGGCTTTGGCGTGCAAACCAACGGATTTGGTTTCACGGTGTCATGGTCAACTAACCTCCCCGTCGTGGTCGAAGCCAGCACAACCTTGGCCAATCCCGTCTGGACCCCGGTGGCGACCAACACCCTTACGGGGGGCTCGTGCTATTTTACCGATCCTCAGTGGAGGCATTTTCCCGCGCGTTTCTATCGCATCACATCTCCGTAAGAGGACCCCTTTTTTCACGCGCCTTCCGCCTTGAGCTGACGGCCCGCGTGGAGTTGGCGGCGGACAGCCCCCCGGCTACCGCGCTCGGGTCTTGCCCCGGTGGTGTGGCACACACGGGGCGCCCCCCGGGGGTGTGCCTCGGAACGCACAGTTGACAGGCGGGCCTGATTTCCTGTATTCTCGCGGGAAGCTGCGGTTTGCAATGAAGGACCAAAGGAAGCGGCGCGAGTTGCCGGAATCGCAGCAGGAGTTTTATGCGTGTTATGAGTTTTTTCGTTTCGCAGACAAGGAGACCCTCGTTTATGAGCGCCGGTTTGGCCTTCGGCCGGGCCCTGTCGTGCGCCGCGGCCATATTGGCCGGCGTCATGGCCGCGCAGGGGCAAGTCATCATTACCAACGCGGACCTGTTCAACCAGGTGGGCCAGTATTACCGGACTTACGCCAACTCCACCAACCAGAGCACTGTGGATATCTCCGGTGTGCTGGGGACTGCCGGCAGCGTGGCCCAGGCCTGGAACTTCACCACCGGGCCCCAGGACGTGACAAATCGCTACGATTACTTGGCCGCCAGCAATACCCCGTACGGCGCGGATTTCGTGGCGGCGGGCGCCCAAATAGCCCAGCAACTGACCAGTGAGGGCACGACCAATCCTCTTCAGTGGCTCTATATCACGGAGGACCCCGCGAAGGGCCAGCTCGATTACGGTTTCTACGACCCCAGCTTCAGCTCGTCTCAGCCGGAGTCGGTGTTCAGCCCCGCGCTCCAGGATTTCCCGGCCTCGATTCATTACGGCCAATCGTGGTCGGGCACGACGATGTTCGATTCGGTTTACAGCCTGGCGGGCTTTGGAGACTATCCCGACCAAATCACTTACACCTCGACCGATACCGTGGACGCCTTCGGGGTTGTCACCCTGCCGGGCATTGGCTTCCTGGACTGCCTGCGGGTCCATGAGGTGGTGGAGTATGACATCGCCATCAACATTGACGGCTCCGGCTACGAGCCCGCCGGCACGGACTACGTCCTCAACTATTACTGGCTGGCGCCCGGCCACGGCATGGTCGCGCAGATCAATTCCCAGCAGTACGACTCGACGCCGCCGGACGATCTGGGCGGCCAGGCGGCCACCTTCGAGCGGATGTTCCAAGCTTACCACCCCGTGGCCGTCACGAACCAGGCGACCAACTCCATCAGCGGGTTCACCTTCACGCGCGGCAGCACCGGCGCCTTGCTGCAATGGACCCCCGTGACGGGAGTTGGTTCCTACACCGTGGAGTATGCCGCCAACCTGGCAGGCACGATAACCTGGCAGTCCCTGGGTTCCACCTCTTCCAACTTCATCCTGGACCCGGAGGCGACCACATCGGCTGCCCCGGTAAGATTCTATCGTGTCGTCGGCATCGTCGGGTCCAAGTGAAGCTTTGAGAATGCCTGGACCCCTTGCCTCATCGAATCGACGTTGCGCGCCCCCCGCCCGGGGTGGGGGACGGGGAGTTGTGGCGCGGGCCTTCACTTTGATCGAGCTGCTGGTAGTGATTGCGATTATCGCCATTCTGGCAGCGTTGCTGCTCCCCGCTTTGTCCGCCGCCAGGGAATCCGGACGCACCGCCCGTTGCAAGGCCAACCTGCACCAGATCGACCTGGGCCTGCAAATGTATGTCCAGGATACCCATGCCTACCCGGTTTTCTCCTTTGACCAGAATGGAGGCATCATCAACCTCGGGTTCTGGTCCACGCACCTCTTTTCCTACGTCAAACACGACTGGACAAACGGCCTGTATCTGTGCCCCTCCTACCACGGGCTAACCCTGGCCGGCAACAGCATCGCCGTGCCCTTGGGCAGTTACGGTTACAATGCCAACGGCGTGCAGTTTGGCCTGAGCCCATTGGGTCTGGGCGGTTACCTGACCGACCCTGCCAACACCAATTCCATCCAGGTGATCCGGGATTCCACCGTCGCCGTCCCGGCGGAGATGATCGAACTGGGCGATGCCAACCTCATGTGGGTCTCCCCGGCCATGCTCCAAACCTACTATGGCATCGCCGGCACGGTGACCTACGATGGCTACGCACGCCTGGACATCAGTTCGCGCGACACTACCGAAAACCCCGGCTTTGTCGGCAGTGCCGGCATCCTGCAAGCCACCCAACTGCGGCATCGCGGGCATTTCAACGTGGTCTTCTGCGACAGCCACATCGAGTGCCCCACCGATGCGACGCTGTTCCAAAAAACCACCTCGGGTCTGGGCCGCTGGAACAATGACCACCTCCCTCACGCGGACCTGTTGACCCGTTGATTTCCCACTTGGAAGAGACGCCCCCCAGATTCCCCCCCCAACCCGCCCAATTCCCGCCTTGACCCTGCTTGCCGGCGGGGCGCCCCTTTATGAAGAAGATAAGAATGATACTTTGGATAGCCTCGGCCCTTCTCGCCGCCGGCTTCGCAACCCAGCCCGCCCGGGCCAAGGACCGCCAACCATTGCCCGAGGCGATGCCTGCCAAGGCCGGCGGCCTGGCCGCGACCGGCCGCCTGGCTGCCACAGACCACCTCAACCTGGCGATTAGCCTGCCGCTGCGCCAAAAGCAAGCCCTGGCCCGCTTCTTGAACGAGCTTTACGACCCGGCCAGCGCCAATTACCGCCGCTTTCTGACCCCGGAGCAGTTTGCCCAACGCTTCGGCCCGGCCAAGGAGGATTACCAGGTCCTTGTCGAGTTCGCCCGCGCGAACGGTTTCACGGTGACCGCCGAGCATCCTAACCGCACGCTCCTGGATGTGAACGGGTCGGTGGCGGACATCGAAAAGGCCCTCCATACCACCCTGCGCGTCTATCCGCACCCGACGGAAGCGCGCACCTTCTATGCCCCGGAATCCCAGCCGTCCATCGACATCAGTGTGGCGGTCCTGGACATCAGCGGCCTCAACAGCTATCACCTGCCACATCCCAAGAACTTGCGCGCCATTCCCGCCGGTGAGTCCGGGCGTCCCACCCCCAAGAGCGGCTCCGGCCCGAGCGGCGCTTATATGGGGAAGGACTTCCGCGCCGCTTACGCTCCCGGGGTCACGCTGACCGGCGCCGGTCAAAGGGTGGGACTTCTCGAGTTTGACGGTTACTATGCCAGTGACATCTCCACCTACGAGAGCCAGGCCGGGCTGCCCGCCGTTCCCCTGCAGAATGTGCTCCTGGACAGCTTCAACGGAGTTCCGACCATCGGCCGCGACAGTGGGAGCGACGAGGTTTCTCTGGATATCGAAATGACGGTCGCAATGGCTCCCGGCCTGGCGGGGATAATCCTCTATGAGGCCGGTCCGAATGGCATCGCCAATGACATCCTCAACCGGATGGCCACTGACAATCTGGCCAAGCAACTGAGTTGTTCCTGGGATTTCGGCACCCCCACGGCTGGCAGCGCCGATCAGATTTTTCAGCAAATGGCCGCCCAGGGCCAATCCTTTTTCAACGCCTCCGGCGATGACGGCGCCTATACCGGAGCCATACCGGCCCCCGACGACGACCCGTATATCACGCTGGTAGGCGGCACAACCCTGACCACCGGCGCGGGCGGGGCCTGGGCGGCGGAGACGGTCTGGAATTGGTACACGAGTGGCGAGGGTTCCGGAGCCAGCGGAGGCGGGATAAGCACCTCCTATTCTATCCCCCCCTGGCAAACGGGAATCAACACGTCAGCCAACCAGGCATCGAAGACCTACCGGAACCTCCCGGACGTCGCCCTGGTTGCGGATAATGTATGGGTCATCTACAATAGCGGCAAGTCGGCGGCTTTCGGGGGCACCAGTTGTGCCGCGCCGCTTTGGGCGGGCTTTACGGCCATGGTCAACCAGCAGGCGAGCGCCGCCAACGGCGCCACGGTCGGTTTTGTCAACCCGGCCATCTACGCCATTGGGGAGGGTTCGGGTTATTCGACGGCCTTCCATGACATCACCACCGGCAACAACTTCCCCAATGCCAGGGCCACCCGATTCGTTGCCGCCCCCGGCTACGACTTGTGCACGGGCTGGGGCACGCCCGCAGGCCAGACCCTGATCAATGCCCTGGCGGGACATCTCGACCCCCTCAGCATCAACCCCGCCACAGGTTTTACGACCACCGGCCCGATAGGCGGCCCTTACAGCGTGACGGCCCAGGTGTTCACCTTGACCAATTCCGGGACCGCCGCTTTGAACTGGGCCATCGTCCAGACGCCCTCCTGGCTGACGGTCTCGCGCAGTTCCGGCACCTTGACCCGCACCGCGCCCTCGACCACCGTGACGGTGTCCCTAACCCCCGCCGCCAACGGCTTGGCTGCAGGCGTTTACCAAAGCGGCGTCGTGGTTACCAACCTGACCGCCGGGTTGGCCCAAACCTTGCCGTTCACGTTGCAAGCAGGCCAGAATCTGGTCCAAAACGGCAGCTTTGACACGGGCGATTTCTCCGATTGGACCCTGCAGGGAAGCACTGGCGACAATCTCGTAATCGGGAGCAACAGCGTGCCTCCGCATCCCGAGCTCATCTATTCCGGCTCGTATGGCGCGCTGCTCGGGCAAGTCGGCGCGCTGGCTTACCTTTCGCAGACCTTGCCCACGGCTGCCGGGCAGCTCTACGAGTTGTCGTTCTGGGTGGATAGTCCGTATTTTGGCGCCGTCAACACGCCCAACGAGTTTCTGGTAGAGTGGAACGTTGCCACCAATTCCACGACGGTCCTTTTCGACCAGGTTGACATGGCGCCGTTCAACTGGACGAATATGCAGTTCCTGGTCCGCGCCGCCGGCAACAGCACCGTGCTGGAATTCGGGGCTCGCAACGACCCCCAGGCCTTTGGGCTGGACGACGTTTCCGTGGCGCCCATTTCTGCGCCGACATTCCAAGGGCTGACGCTGGCCAACGGCGGCGTCACGCTCACTTGGACCGCCCTGCCCGGCCTGGCGTATCAGGTCCAATACACCACCAACCTGGCCGGCAATCTCTGGAACAACCTCGGAAGCGCGGTCACGGCCACCAATACCACCCTCACCCTGTCCGATATTCAACCCGCCGACCAGCAGCGCCTTTATCGCGTTGTCCTCTCGCCCTGAAACCGCAGCCGATTACGGATTTCCGTCGAGGAACTTGATGGAAATGTCCTTGAACTGAATATCCATCGTGAAGCCGGCGTGCATCTGGAGGGCGATCACCCCGCCTTTGAGGACGGCCTTTGGGCTTTCGTCAATCATCTCGGTCATCAGGTGCCCGTTGATGTTGTACTGGACGTGGTTTCCGTTGACGATGAGGACGATGTCGTTCCAACCGCCCGTGTTGTGGAGCAGTTTCCGGAGGTCGCCGGCGCTCTCCGGAAGCGGGCTGTTGTGGCGCACATTCCCGGCGTCCCACCTGGTTTTTTCACCGCGGTTGCTCATCGTGCCGCGCCCGCCGGCGATGCCCGATTCGTCGTAGATCGAACCGGTATAATTGCCGCCGCTATCGATGTCGGCCTGGTAGCCGCCCACGTGGAGGGTCTTTGGATTGTTGATCGCCGAACGGAACTGCACGCCCGAGTTGCCGTCCGGGCTGACGAGCATCCATTTGATGCGAAGCTCGAAATTGGCAAACTTCTCGGGGTGCTCCCTGGAGGCGCTCAAAATGAGATCGGTCTGGACCGAGTGCTCCTTGGTTTCGCTGCCGTCGATGACGCCGTTTTTGACCGACCAGTAGCCCTCGAGACCTTCCCAGCCGCTCAGGTCCGTGCCGTTGAAAAGGCTGATAAAGCCATTGGCATCGGGCTGCCCGAGGGGTGCGGCGGCGGGTTTATCTTCCGCCCGGATGGAGGCGGCGCTAAGCGCCAGGGCGGCAAAGGTTGCGAGGGAGACGTGTTTGAGCATGCGTGAGGAGGCCATAGGTTGTAATTGAACGGATAGCAGGCATTTGGGTTTTGGCGCGCCGCCCCGTCAGTGAGGCTGCGCGGGTGAGGCGGAAGTGCTTTTCGCTCGCGCTCATCGCAGCCGCATGGTGCTGGACCGGCAGCAGCGTGTCGAGCGGCAAGTTTTGCAGGGCCAGTTTCGCTCGATCAGCCAGGTTTTCGGTTTGCAGTGCCGGGGCGCCCTGTGATAAGTCAAGGCGAATAGATTCGCCGTTTATCAATCATGCCCGATCAAACCGGTCCGCTTCACCGAAAAAACAAAGCCTATGAATACCCGAACGATTCACAAGTTGGCGCCAGGCGCTGTTCTGCTGGCGGTGTGCCTCTTTAACCCATCGGCCTGCGCGCAACGAGGTCGCGGGCCGCAAGGACCGCAGGTGGTGTCGCCCGAGGTGTCCGCGGAGCGGCGCATCACTTTCCGCATCCTGGCGCCCAAGGCGGAAGCGGTCCGGCTGAGCGCCAGCGATATTCCCGGAAACGGCCAGGGCGCGCCGCTGGCCAAGGGCACGAACAACGTCTGGGAGGTCACGATCGGCCCGATCGACCCGGGCGCCTACCGTTATAATTTCAATGTGGACGGGGTTGCGGTCATTGACCCGCGGAACCCTGCCGTCAGCGAATCCAACAACAACGTCTGGAGCCTGGTCTATGTTCCCGGTTCCAGCTTCGCCGACACCCTGGATGTTCCGCACGGGGCGGTCTCGGCGGTCACCTATTATTCAAAATCACTGGGCAAGTTCCGCCGCATGCACGTCTATACCCCGCCGGGATATGAGTTGGGCAAAGGCAAATACCCCGTCTTTTACCTGCTGCACGGGGCGGGGGACTGCGACGAGGCATGGACTTCCGTGGGGCGCGCCGGTTTCATCCTCGACAATCTCATCGCGGCCGGCAAAGCCAAACCGATGGTGGTGGCAATGCCTGCCGGCCATACCCGCGCTTCCGGGTTTGGCCCGCGTTCCGGCGCTTCCACCAACGGCCCCTCAGGCCGGCCGCCGGCCGACGAATTCGTCGAGGATTTCCTGGGTGACATCATGCCCTGCCTGGAGAGCCGCTACCGCGTCCACGCCGACCGGCAGCATCGCGCCATTGCCGGCCTGTCCATGGGCGGCAGCCAAACGCTCAATATCGCCATCCCTCACCTGGAGAAGTTTGCGTATATGGGGGTCTTCAGCTCCGGGTTGATCGGGGGCTTTGGAGGAGGCCGCGGCGGCGCGACAAACGCGCCCGCCGGGGCCGCCTGGGAGGAGCGCAACCAGGTTGCCCTGGACGATGCCAAATTGAAAAAGGGGCTGAAGCTCGTGTGGTTCGCGACCGGCAAAGACGACTTTTTGGTTGAAACCTCGCGCCGCACCGTGGAGATGCTCAAGAAGCACGGCTTTGACCCCGTGTTCAAGGAAACCGCCGGCGCCCATACCTGGATCAATTGGCGCGATTATCTTAACGAGTTCGCGCCGCAATTGTTTCAGTAAGGACGCTAGGTCCGTTTCAGCCGCTTGAGGGCGTGGCGGATTTTTCTGACCAGCCAATCCTGATAAATGCTGCCGAACCAGTCCTGGGCGGTTCCGGAGTCGTGGAGGGCCTGGACCTCTTGCTCTTTGAGCAAATGGATGTCGTCCACTGAAAACGATTTCTCGGAGGGGTCATCCAGGCTGTCCGCGGCCGGAGGGAGTTGCCGGTCGCCCATAGCAACCACCGTCTTGCTCCGGTTGTCCGCCTCCGCATGACTGGAGGGCGTGCTCGAAATGCGGCCGGTCTTGAGGCTGACATTTCCTTTGTGGACTTCCACGATCACGACGCGTTCGCCATAGACGGCATTTCCGTTCATGCGGATTCCTTTCTCATACAGGTCGGTCAACAAGCAAATCTATCTATGCTTAATATTAGACGGACTTCGGGTTTTGTCAAGCCCCTGTTCCGTGCAACCTCTCTCATAAACCCTTGCGCGTTAAATGCCCCGCCAGACCGGAGGTCAAGCGGAACCAAGGGCCCGCAACGAAACTGGGAGACAAAAGCTGGAATTGTGCTAGCCTGCCGGAATGAACCGGACGCAAAACCAATTCTCCCCCGCCCGCCGAGCGTCAACCAAGGAACCGGGCGCCGACAAGCAACTCTCCGCCGGCTTTACCCTCATCGAATTGCTGGTCGTTATCGCCATCATCGCCATCCTGGCGGCGCTGTTGTTGCCCGTGCTCGCCAAGGCCAAGGAAAAGGGGAAGGCCATCTCGTGCGTCAACAACCTGCATCAGATTGCAACTGCCGCCCAGTTGTATTGCGATGAGTACGCGGGGAGGTACTGCCTGACCTTCCAGGTAACAGGCGACAATTCCTCGACACTTGCCGGCGGCCGGAGGGCTTGGTTTGATTTCCTGCTGCCCTACCAAAGGACTACGAACCTCCTGCTTTGTCCTGTCCAAAGCGCGTTCTTCAAGGGATTCATCCAGGAGTACCCCACAGGCCCTGCCGATCTGGGCGTCTCGAACTACGGCATGAACTTCCGCATTGGCGGCTGCGATTATACGCCCTGGCCTTACTCGAAGTGGCCCGGCGTGCGCGGGTCCGTTCTCAAACCTGCCGGCGTCGCCTACATAACCGACTCCGGCAGCAGGCCGCTCAACACCACCAATGCGCTCAAGTGTGTGACCCAAGCCACCCCGGAAAAACCCGGCTGCTGGATACTCCATGACCCGGGCGACGATGCCCCCAACACCGGCGGCGTCTCGGGCGACGACCCCAACTGGGGCGGCCCGCTCCCGCGCCACAACGGGCGCAGCGCAATCGTTTTTATGGACGGGCACATCACGAGTTGGAAACCCTCGATGTGGTATTGGAGCCTCTCGCCCTGGCTGCAACCCGCCGCCGGGGGCTCGTAAAGGGGGCCTAAGGTTTAGGATTACTCGTGGACCATGGGTTGCCCACCGGCACGTAACCCAGGTTCCATATAACCGTCTTGATGTCCTGCAGCCGCAATTTCCCCGCGTGTCCGTCGGCGTAGCTCATGTCGATGGCGCCCGGCACTTTTTGTCCTTGAATGGCTCGCGCGCCGCGCGTCAGAGGGTGCCGCGCCAGGCAGAGGCGGCCCAATGCTGTATTATAGTCTCCATTAAACAGGTCCGTCGCAGGCGTGTCTGTGATGTCGGGCCACGTGTCCGGCCAATTGGCATCCATGAAAACCGGCGTCAGCGCCGGCTGGGTAATCGAGGTGTCTTTGGGAAAGTACTTTTCCGGCTCGGCCACCCACTGGCTGGCCCCGTCGTAAGTATAGAGCCAACCATTGATGGCAAAGCTCCCCAAGTCCAACAACGGGTTGGCGTCGCCGTTCCAAAACCACGGCGCGGCTGCATTCCCTTGCGTTTGCGAGGCCGGTAACTTGCCCCGGTCGGCGGCCATTGGACAAAGCCGAACGGCGGCCACCGAGGCGTGGTAGAGAACCAACGTCTTCATCCAGAGCGTGGTGACATCGCCATAAGCCACGGCCTTGCCATAATCCTGCTGATACATGAAATAGGACGTCGTCATCTGCCTCAAGTTGCTGACACACTGGATCTGCTTCCCCTTCTGCTTGGCGGAAGACAGGGCCGGGAGCAACAGGGCCGCCAGAATCGCGATGATGGCGATGACCACCAGCAGTTCTATCAAGGTAAACGCTCGCCGGCTGCCAGGATGGCGAGTCCCGCCGGCAAGAGGGCGGCTCTCCATTCTCCGTCCGAGCAGGGCAGGCCGAGGTTCGGAGGCTTTTTTCATGGTCCCGACCCCAGCTTACGAGAGTGCCCGCCATCTGTCACGCCATTTCTGCGGGCGAACGACAAGGCTCGCAGCGCCGTTGGGAGCGCACTCCGCAACCCGCTGCAGGAGACGACATGAGGGGTCTCTAATTGGCTATCTGGAAATGTAGCGCTCGGCCCACTGGAGGAACACGGGCCAGTTCGGACCAGTGGTGTGCCCGCCGCGATGCTGGCGGAAGGCCAGTTCACCCTCCATGAGGCCAGTCTCGATCGGCGGGAACTCCGCCGTGCCCAGGTCCTTCTTGCCCAGCAGCCGATAGACCGGCCCGGCAGCCACCGCCGCCATGAAACTGCCCTTTTGGTCCACCCACTTGCCTTCCGCCCCGGGCCCCTCGGATGCCCCGTAGCTGATGAAGGTTGGCCGCGGGGCGCATAGAGCGATGAGTTCGTGGGCATCCACCGGCAGGTCATTCCAGCTCAGCGGACCGCCGTATTTAAGGAAGTTGCCTGCCATCCAGTGGTATTCGCCCGACCCGGTGAGATTCTCCACCACCTCCCCGAAGTTGCGGCGATGCAGCTTGGCGCCGCCCTCGCCGGAGGAACCGATAAAGCCGATGGCGAAACGCGGGTCATAAGCCATGGCAACCAGCGCGGCCTTTCCATAGCGAGACAGGCCCTCGACGCCCACTCGCCTGGCGTCCACCGCCTGGTCGGTCTCGAAGTAATCCAACGCGCGGCTTGCTCCCCAGGCCCACGCGCGCAGGGCGCCCCAGTCATCCGCCTTGCGGGGTTGGCCCTTGTTGCACAGGCCGATGATGCCTTTGGTGAGGCCGGCGCCCGTGTCGGCCTGAATGCTGTTGGGCGTAAGGATCGCATAGCCCCACCCCTTGGCCAGGACCTGTTGTTGCCAGGTCGGACCCCCGCCGCCAAACCCGCTGAAGCCTCTGGGGCCCAAAGCACCGGTTCCACCCGCGCGGTTAGTGCCGCCACCCCCCCCTCCAAAACCCCCGCCGGCAAGACGGTTGGTCCCGCCCGGAGCATTGGCGCCGCCAAACCTCCCCGGTCTCCCGCCGAAATTGAAGCCGAACTCCAACATCACCGGCACCGGGCCAACCACCGTGGCCGGGGTGGTCAAGGCCAACTGGATGTCCACGCTAACCGACGGGCACGATGAATTGTCAACGTGGCCCGCCAGTTGTTTGGAGATGACTGGCACGTCGCCGTTGGTTTCCCTGGTTGTGCCGGTCACTTCCCACCTCACAGCCGGGACCTCCTTGGGAACCCGGCCGTAAACCTCACGGTCGAACTCCTCGACAATTTCCGGCCGCCGCTGCTCCCACCACATCCGGGCCGTTGTGACTTTCTGCCCGTTTTTCAATAGCAGCGGGTCCGGCAGGTCCGGGTAGGGATTGGCCTTGGATTCATCGTAATTGACGGCATTGGGCGCGTTCGTGTGGTTCGGATCGGCTCCCTTCCGGAGCGAAGTGATGTGCAGCAGGTCCATCATCCTTTGATGATCCTGCTGGGCGGTCAATGCCAATGGGGCAGGCGCAGGATTGGCAGGGGCGGCATCGGCTGCGCCCGCCGGGCAGGACGAGCCAAGGCCGATGGCGGCGCTCAAGGCAGTGAGCAGAACTTGCGTGCAGTTGAACATACTTGAGGATGCACGCTAAATCCTCTTCGAGCGATGTAAAGCCTGGATTTGGCCCTTGAAGTCCACAGTGGGCAGTCCTCGGCCCGCCGCCGGCAGCGCGATTCTCCGGAGGTCTGTCTGCCTTGTGTTCGTTTCCATTGCATTTTAGTCCGGATCGTCTATTTTCTTCTACTCATGAAAGGCATCATTTTGGCGGGAGGCGCAGGGTCTCGCTTGTTTCCACTGACCTTGGTGGCAAGCAAACAGCTTCAGCCGGTTTATGACAAACCGATGGTCTATTACCCGTTGACGACGTTGGTTGCAGGGGGCATACGGGAGATTTGCCTCATCTCGACCCCTGTGGACCTGCCCCGCTTCCGGCAACTGCTTGGCAATGGCAGCGCCTGGGGCCTGGACATTCAGTATTTCGAGCAAGCCAGGCCCGAAGGCATCGCCCAGGCCTTCCTGATTGCCGAATCGTTCGTCGGCCAGGACCCCGTAACGCTGATCCTGGGCGACAACATCTTTTACGGTGGCGACGCCGTCCCGAGGGCCTTTGCCGAGTTCAAGAGCGGGGCCACCATCTTCGGCTACCACGTGAAGGACCCGGAACGCTATGGCATCGTCCAGTTCGACTCCCTTGGCCGGGCAATCTCCATCGAAGAGAAACCAAAACGGCCCAAGAGCAGCTTCGCGGTCCCCGGTTTGTATATCTATGACAACAACGTCATGGAGATTGTGAGGAACCTGAAGCCCTCGGCGCGGGGCGAGCTGGAGATCACCGACGTCAATCGCGAATACTTGCGGCGCGGACAATTGCGTGTGCACCGGTTGAGCCGGGGCTTTGCCTGGCTGGACGCCGGCACCAGCAGCAGCCTCCATGAAGCCGCCTCCTACGTCCAGGTCATCGAGAAGCGGGCCGGCCTCAAAATCGGATGTCCCGAAGAGGCCGCCTTTCACCGGGGTTTCCTGACCCTGGCCGGACTGGAGGCGCTTGCCGCCAAAATGCCTAATTGCGAATACCGCGATTATTTGGCCGAAATAGTCGGCGAGGCCCGGTCGCCGGCCTGATGGACTTGCCATGCAACCAGTCATTGATTACCTCAAACAGAACCAGGCGCGCTTCATCGACGAGCTCTGCGATTACATTCGCTTCCCCAGCGTCTCTGCCCAGGCCCAGCACCGCCAGGACCTCCGGGCCTGTGCCCAGTGGTTGGCCGGGCATTGCCGGCAAATCGGGCTCCAGGCTCGAGTCTGTCCGACCGCGGGCCACCCTATCGTCGTCGCCAAAACCCCGTCCGCGGCCTCCAATACTGCCTGCCGTCCCCGCTTTGTCGTCTATGGCCATTACGACGTGCAGCCGCCCGAGCCGTTCGAGCTCTGGAAATCTCCTCCATTCGAGCCGCGCATCCAAGGCCGCTCGCTGTTCGGCCGGGGCGCCTGCGACAACAAAGGCCAAAACCTGGCGCACCTCAAGGCCGTCGAGGCCTATCTCAAGACCGGGACCGAATTGCCCTGCGATCTGACCTTTGTCATTGAAGGCGAAGAGGAGGTCGGCAGCGGCAGCCTGGCGGCCTTTTTGCAGGAACATCAGGCCGAGTTGGCCTGCAAGGCCGTCGTCATCTCCGATACCGGCATGCCTTCGCCCAAGCACCCCGCCCTCACTTACGCCCTGCGCGGCATAGCCGCCTTCGAGATTGTCCTCCACGGCCCCGCCCGCGACCTGCACTCCGGCATCTTCGGCGGCACGGTCGATAACCCGGCCATGGTCCTCTGCCAATTGCTGGCCAAACTCCGCCATGAAAACGGACGCATCGCCATCCCGGGTTTTTATGACGACGTCCAACCCCTCTCGGCTTATGAACGCAAGGAAATGGCCCGCTTGCCCTTCAATGAGCGCAGCTACCGCAAACTCCTTGGCGTGCCCAGGCTCTTCGGCGAGCGCGGCTATACGCCCATCGAACAACGGTCCGCCCGCCCCACCTTCGAAATCAACGGCCTGACCAGCGGCTACCAGGGCGAAGGCAGCAAGACCATCATCCCCGCCTGGGCCCGCGCCAAGATCACCGCCCGCCTCGTCCCCAACCAGGACCCGGTCCGCATTGCCCGCCTCGTCCAGCGGCGCCTCAAGAAACTCTGCCCGCCGACCGTCAAGCTCGAAGTCCAGGTCACCCGCGGCTCCGAGCCTTACCTGGTGTCGCCCACCGGCCCGCAGGCCCAGGCCGCCTTGCGCGCGCTCAAGGCCGCTTTCGGTTTTGAACCGGTCCTGCTCCGCGAAGGCGGCTCGATCCCCATCGTCAACGATTTCAAGAAATGCCTGCGCGCAGACTCGCTCATGCTCGGCCTGGCATTGCCCGACGACAACGCCCATTCTCCCAACGAAAAATTCAACCTCGACTGCTTCGCCAAAGGCCAGGCGATGAGCGCCTACCTGTGGCAGGAGTTGGGGGCGGCGCAGAAATAATTGCGAACCGTTGAAACGGCTAGCGGGGCGGGAACTCGAATGTGACCTTGCCCAGGCCGTCCATGACCAGAAAGGCCGAGAAGGGCCGGCCACTCTTTGAGATGAACCTTGGGAGCAAGTCAGTCCGCTTCCGGGAGAGCAGCAGTGCGGCTTGGGCGCGGTCCAGGGGTTGCTGGAGAATGACCTTGTTGATCTTGAATTCGCAGGAATGCCGGCCGGCTTGCGATCGTTCGCAGAGATAAGCCTCCTTGCCGTCGAATACCCGCCCGCCGCACGTTGGACAGTTGCCGAGCGGTTCCTGGCCGCTGAAATCAAATTTGGCCGCGGGGGCCTTTGGCTCGCCGGAGGGGCGGGCGGCGGTCTTCGGTTTGTCGGCCCGGGGCTGGAATTCGAAGGCCACGTTGCCCTCTTTAAGCACGAGAAAGGCCTTGAAAGGGCGGCCCTTTCTCGAAATGAACTTGTCGAGCAAATCGGTCTTGCCGGTTTCCAGGAGCTTCTGCATCTGGGGCCGCTCGACGGGTTGGCGCAGAATGAGCTTGCCGGCGCGGAAGGCACACGAGCGGTCGGGGCCTGCGGCGCCCTCGCAGAGGTACTGGCTCTGCATCTCGAACACGCCCCGCCCGCACTTGGGGCACTTGCCGACCGGTTCCTGGCCCGTGAAATCGACGGGGGCGGCGCTCCCATTGCCTATGGCCTTGTCCGGGCCGAAGTCAAATTCCGGTTTGAACTCCGGCGTGAGCTTGATGAGGGCGTCAAAGGGCCTGCCCAGCTTGCTGCGAAAGCCCGCCAGCGGGCCAACCCGGCCTTTGGCGATGAGTTCCTCGACCTCCGGGATCTCGAGCTGCCTGCCGGCCACAATCTTCCAGAGGCCGAAAGCGCATTTTTGGCACTGGAACTTCTTGTAGTTCTCGTGAATCTCGCCGCCGCACTTGGGGCAGCGGACCTGGAGGGTGCCGAAGTCTCCCGGCACGGTATCGCTCTCATGGCGGCGGGCCTTGTCGACGATGTCCCGCGTCATCCCGGCGATTTCGGTCATGAACTCGGCGCGCGCCATCTGGCCGCGCGCCATTCGGCGGAGCTTGAACTCCCAGTCCCCGGTGAGTTCCGGGGAGGAAAGCTCGGGAATGCCCAGGCCCCGCAGCAGGGCCATGAGCGAGAAGGCCTTGGCGGTTGGCTCAAGCTCGCGGGCGTGACGCACGACGTATTTTTCGTAAATCAGGCCCTCGATGATTTGCGCGCGCGTGGCCGGAGTGCCCAGGCCCTTGTCCTGCATCGCCTCGCGCAGTTCCTCGTCCTCGACCAGTTTGCCGGCGCCTTCCATGGCGCTGAGCAGCGTGGCCTCGGTGAACCGCGCCGGCGGCTTGGTTTGGGCGGCAATCACCTGGACGTTTGTCGTGGCCACGGTCTCGTTCGGCAGCACCGCCGTTAGCCTCGGCGTGTCCTCGGTCTGGGCCTCTTTTCCATAAACCGCAAGCCAGCCTGGGTTGACCAGCACTTTGCCCAAGCTCTTGAAGGGCTCCCCCTGGACGCGCGTAATGCGCACGGTCTCCAGGAACTCGGCTGCCGGGTAGAACACCGCCAGGAAGCGCCTGGTGACCATGTCGTAGAGCTTGCCCTCGGCCTCGCCCAGGTTCCCGGGCGGCTGGGTTGTGGGGATGATTGCAAAGTGGTCCGAGATTTTGGCGTTGTTGAAAATCCGCTTGTTGGGCCTCACCCAGCGGCTCTTGAGGACCTGGCCCGCAAAGCCGCCGTATTGCGTCCGGCCCAGCATGCCGAGGGTCTCGTTCACCGTGTCGAGGTAATCTTCCGGCAGGGCCCGCGAATCGGTGCGCGGATAGGTCAGGACCTTGTGCTTCTCATAAAGGGCCTGGGCCAGAGCCAGGGTCGCCTTGGCGGAGAAACCGAAGCGTCCGTTGGCCTCGCGCTGCAAGCTGGTCAGGTCGTAAAGCAAGGGCGAGAGCTGGGTGGTCGGCTTGCTCTCTTCGGTGACGGTTCCGGGTTTGCCCAGGCACTTTTGGCGGATGGCCTCAGCCTGTTTGGCATCCCACAGGCGCTCGGGCTTGAGGTCCGGCTCCCCGTCTTTCCTGGCGAATTTCTCGTCGAACCACCGGCCGCCGTACTCGCCGGCCTGGGCCGCAAACGTGCCGTGGACCTCCCAGTAATCGCGCGAGACGAACTTTTTGATCCGCTCCTCGCGCTCGACCAGGATGGCCAAGGTGGGGGTCTGCACCCGCCCAACCGTGGTGAGATGGAAACCGCCGGTCTTGGAGTTGAAGGCCGTCATGGCCCGCGTGCCGTTGATGCCGACCAGCCAATCGGATTCCGAGCGGCAGACTGCCGCGTCGGCCAGGGGGCGCATCGAGGCGTCGTCGCGCAGGTGCTCGAACCCCTCGCGAATCGCCGCCGGCGTCATGGACTGGAGCCAGAGCCGCCGGATTGGCTTGGCGCTCTTGGCGAATTGGACGATATAGCGGAAAATCAACTCCCCCTCCCGCCCGGCGTCGCAGGCGTTGACCAGCGAGTCCACGTCCGGACGTTTAATGAGCTTGAGCAGCAGCTTGAGCCTCGGTTCATTCCTCTCGATGGGCTGCAAGTCAAAATGCGGGGGGATCACGGGCAGATGCGCAAACGTCCACTTGCCGCGCTTGACTTCGTATTGCTCCGGCACGCACAACTCAAGCAGGTGGCCCACGGCTGAGGAAAGGACATAGGGCTGGCTTTCGTAGAAATCGCCGCCCCGCTTGAAACCGCCCAGGGCCTTGGCAATGTCACCCGCGACCGAGGGTTTCTCCGCAATGATCAACGCTTTACCCATGCTTCTCCAAACAAACTGCCGGAAAATGGCCCAACAGGCGGCGGTTGTCAAAGGGAATGAGGGAAGGTGCCGTCTTAGAACCGCATAGGGCCAGGCCGGGGTCCTCGGGCGGGGGCGTTGCGGCCCAGGAGGGCGCGGAGGTTGTCCTGCTCGATTTCCTCCATCTGTCTGCGCTTTTCGGCAAAGTGTTCGTAGCGCATCATCTCGCTCTCCGTCCAGGCGTTGGCCTCGATGTAGCTGCCGCAATAGGGGACCAACAAATCAATCCAGCAGGCAAGCTTCTCGAGTTCCTCGGGGGAGACTTTGACCTGTTTATGCCCCCTTTCCAGGAGCGTAAGCAATTGGCTGCGCACAGCCCCGGCCGAGCATGGCGGCAACGGTTCGGGCGGGGATTGGGCGCCAATCCAATTGACCACCCGGCCCCGGCACTGGCCCAGAAAGGCCCCCAATGACTCCGCCCCCCGCTCCCGCGTGGATTGGGTGAGGATGAGGTAGGCGTCGCTCCACTTTCGTTTGGCGCTCGAGTCCACCGTCACCTCACCGAGGAGGCTGAAGGCCAGTTCGTCCTGGGTGGCCGGGGTGGAGAGGCGCCGCGAGGGAGCTTCCCCAAGGAGCGGGCGCGAAACAGTGCCGCCCGCCAGCGCCCGGATGGGGGCGCGGTTGCGGTGGCATCGGATGCAATGGCGGTCCAGGATAGGCTGAATCTCCTTGGGGAAACTGAAGCCGCGCGGCGGGCCATAAAAGGGCTCGAGGTCCTGCGGGCCGGCCCTCATGGCCAGGCTGAAACCGTGGCCCTCGGTGGGCGGGGCGGTGTTTTTGTGCTCATGGCAGCCGACACAGGCGAAGTATTCGCCGGGCTGAAGGGTGGTCCAACTGCGCATGGTCTGGAGGGCGCAACCGTGCTCGTCCAAGGCCTGGAAATAGACCGGCACGCGGGCCGGCACAGTGAAAAGAGCCGAGCCGTCCTCATAGACCGTAGCTTGGCCAAGCACGGTCTTGACGTCCCAGGCGCCGTTGCCAATGGCGACAGGGGTACACACCAGCGCGCCGCCGCCCGGACCGCCGTTGCCGTTGTTGCCGACGCCCGCGGCCCGGAACTCAAGGGCCACTACGCGCAGCTTCTTGGCCGTCCCGCGCGGGATGCCGGCCAGCCCGGGTCCGGCATAGATGTCCTGCATATAGAAAGTGCCGCTGCCCGAGGTGTAATCAACGTGGTTGGCCCAGACGTGGGCCCGCGGGCGAGGAGCCAGGGGCACCGGCTGCGCGCAGGCCAGGCGCGGGTCCCAAGCCAGCAACTCGCGCCGCCCCGCCATGTCCATCCAATAGACGCCGAAGGCCGCATCGCCCTTGCGGCCCGGCGGTTTGTCCCACCCCAGCGGCGCATAAGCCACCAGGCATTCCTCCCGGCTCAGGGGATAGGGGTACTGCCAGAGCTCCCCTTCCTGCCCATAGCCATCGATGCGCTCGGCCGGGGTCTGGCGAACCGGGGCGACCAGTTGGACGCCGTTGTTCTCCTGCCGGCCCCGGGCGGGGTCGATCACCGCCAGTTTGCCGGCCTGGGTGGTATGATGGCCGCACAGGACGGCCAGGACCTGCTGCGAACCAGGGATGCCCCGGGCATGGGCGATCGTGGTCGGGAACCAGCTATTGTTCCCGTAAAAGGCGGTTTGCCCGGTGCCGTCGGCATACATCTGAAAAAGGGGCTGCGCGAATATCTGGCCCCGGTCGTTGTAATCCCATCGGGTGTAAATCACCCGGCCGTCGTCCATGACCTGGGGATAAAGAGTGTGGACCTGGTCGAAGCCGAGGCGGCGCAGGAACCGCCCCTTCGGGTCGCAGGTGTAGAGATTGCTGACCTCCGTCCACCAGCAATCCACCGTCTGCACGCAGCGGGTGGAGGCAAATATGATGTCGTCGTTCGGCAGATACGCCGGCTCGTAGTCCGCAAAGCCCAGGCCCGAGGTAATCTGCGAAACCTGGTTGGACGCCATGTCCAATTCGTAGAGATGATAGTCATCCTCGTTGAGCGACTTCTTCCACGCGAACATTACCCGCCGGCCGTCCCAGGACACCGCCGGGTCGCGGATTGCCCCCCCGGCATCGGACACCAACATCCGCACCTTGAGTCCGTCCAAGTCCAGCGCGCACAACTGGGTCCCGGGGAGAAAATGGCGTTCGTTTTGGGCGTCCGACTGGCCCTCCGTGTAAGCGAAAAAGGAGGGACGGACGGTCCGGTGCTTGACAAAGACAATCCGCGGAGTTTTGGCCAGGGCCGTTTGCAGGCGGCGCCGGCGCCGCTGCTCGCACGCCCTCCCATAGAGCTCGAGCCAGCGCCGGTCGCTTCCGGCGGCCTTATCCCGCAACAGTCCATTCAACTCTTGCCGCAATGACTGGCCCGAGTCACCCAGCTCGGCGGCGGCCTTCTTGATCATTTGCCCTTCCAGGCTCGAGCCACTGGCTGAGTCGAACCATCTTGGAAAACCGGCGCTCCCGTCCTGCATCGCCCAATCCCACTCTATTGGGAAGTCATCCTTGACCCGGAACCAAACGCCCTCCGCCGCCCGCGCCCGTTCCGGGGCCGGAAGCGAGGCTGCATCCAGCGCCGCCCGCGACGCGATCATGGTCTGGGCCCACGTCGCCTGCTTGACGTAGGGTTCGGCCGCGCAGGGGCAAGCCGCCACCGCGAGCGCAACTGCAATCTCCAGATGCATGACTGCTGCTTGTAGCAGAGGTTCGCCTTGCGCGGAAGGGCAATCGGCAGGGCCAGGGGCGGGTCATGTCGCGCCAGCCTTTGGAGTGCGCGCTTCAGCGTTAGGCATTGACACCAGGGGCGCTGGGTGGTCCGATTCGGCGTGATCGCCGCCCGGAGCATTATGAATTGGAGCAGCCCGTCTGGATTGCGCGCCCAGACCGCCGCCGGCCTCCTTGCCGGCCTCCTCAACCTGTCTTCAGCCGCTTGCGCCGCAGAGGGGTCCCCTGCCCCGTCCGGAGACCTCTCACCCGCCGTCCTGGCCGTTTCCCCGGATGGGCAATCCCTTTACGTTGCCTGCGCCACGGCCAAACAGGTGTTGGTCTTCAACACTTTACGGCGGGCGGTCACGCGTCGTTTCACAGTCCCAGGCTCGCCTTCGGGGCTGGTCCTCTCGCCTGATGGCAAGGGGTTGTTCGTGACCTGTGCCGCCCCGGCAAGCGTGGTTTGCCTCCTCGAACTGCCCGGCGGCAAAGTGCTCAAGACGCTCGCCGCCGGCTACACCGCGCTGAGTCCGGTGCTGAGTTCGGACGGCCAGACGCTTTTCGTCTGCAACCGGTTCAACGACGCGGTTTCGGTGTTCGACCTCAGGCAGGACAAGGAGGTGGCGCGAATCGGCGTGGCCCGCGAGCCGTTCTCGGCGGCGCTCACGCGCGATGGCCGGTTTTTGCTCGTGGCCAATCATCTGCCCCAGGGGCGCAATGACGTCAGCTACGTCGCCGCCACGGTGAGCGTCATCGATGCCGCCCGGCGCAAGGTGGTCAAGGAGGTCCGCTTGCCCAATGGAAGCATCAACCTGCGAGACCTCCGCGTCTCGCCCGACGGCAAGTACGCCTGCCTGGCCCAAACGGTAGGCCGGTTCCAGGTCCCGGTCACGCAGCTCTCCAGGGGCTGGGTCAACACCAGCGCGCTCACGCTCATTGACGTGGCCAAAATGGAAGTGCTCAACAGCGTTGTCCTGGACGACGTGGACTGCGGGGCCGCCAACCCCTGGGGGGCAGCCTGGTCGGCAGACGGCCGGCTGCTCTGCGTCACCCACGCCGGCACCCATGAACTGAGCGTCATCGATTTTCCGGCCTTGTTGAAAAAGCTCGAGGCGCTGCCCCCCGCCCCGCCCGCAGGCATAGCGGCCGGCGACGCCGCTTCACGTTGCGCCGCTGATGTGCCCAACGACCTCTCGTTCCTCTACGGCCTGCGCCGCCGAATCAAGCTCAACGGCAACGGTCCGCGCGGACTCGTCCTGGCCGGCTCTCGAGCCTGGGTCGCCAGTTACTTCTCCGACAGCCTGGACGTGGTGGACCTTTCCGCGCCAGTGCCGGTCGCCCAGGAGGCGCCGCTGAATCCCGGCCACGCGATGACCAACCTCCGCCGGGGCGAAATGTATTTCAACGACGCGACGCTCTGTTTCCAGGGGTGGCAAAGCTGTGCCAGTTGTCACGACGACGATGGGCGCGTCGACGCCCTCCACTGGGACCTTATGAACGACGGCATCGGCAATCCCAAGGACACCAAGAGCCTGGTCTGGGCCCACCGGACCCCACCCTCGATGAGCCTGGGCGTCCGGGCCAACGCCAGCGTCGCCGTCCGAAACGGCATCCAAAACTCCTTGGCCAGCGTCCAGCCGGAGGAAGTGCCCCGTGCTATGGACGAGTGGCTCAAATCCCTCGAGCCCGCCCCCAGCCCGCACCTGGTCAACGGCCTTCCTTCCCAGGCCGCCCGGCGCGGCGAGACCCTCTTCAAAAGTCCGGAAGTCGGGTGCGCCAACTGCCACGAACCCCCCCTCTTCACCGATTTGCGCTCCTACGATGTCGGAACGCAAAATCCCTTCGACAAAGAAGCCCGGGATTTCGACACCCCCACCCTCCGCGAACTCTGGCGCACCGCTCCCTACCTCCATGACGGCTCTGCCCCCACCATGCGGGACGTCGTCATTACCCGCAATCCAAAGGACCAGCACGGCAACACCTCGCGTCTGACCCCGGGGCAGGTGGACGACTTGGTCGCGTATTTGCTGTCCCTTTGATCCGCCCGCCGATGACGGGCAGGATGAGAGGGTCCAGGAATTGAACCGCAATGTAGAACTCCGCTGTGAGGAGCGCAACCTCCGAAGCCGGGCTTGTCTGCTCAAGGCCGAGGAACGCCTGTTGGCCTACCCGTGGAGCAGTCTGGGTTATTATCTGGCCGCCCCGGAGCATCGCCCGCGATGGGTGCGGGTGGACCGGCTGCTGGGCGAGCACGGCCTGCAACAAGACACCCCGGCCGCCCGGCAGGAATTCGAGCGGCGGATGGAAGCGCGGCGGCTGGAGAACGGCGACGAGGAAGGGCTGAAGGCTTTGCGGCGGGGCTGGTGCCTGGGCAGTGAGGACTTCAAGAACCGGATGCTCGAGGAAATGGACGGCAAACTCGGAGAACACCACTCGGGAGAGTTGCGCTGGGAAACGGCGGAAGCCAAGGCGGAGCGTATTATCGCCGAGGAGTTGGGCCGACTCGGTTGGAGAGAGGCTGACTTGCTCGGGCGGCGCAAGAGCGATCCGGCCAAGCTGGGGATCGCGGCGCGCCTCCGACGTGAGACGACGTTACCGATCAAAGCGATTGCCCGGCGCATGCACTTGGGCACGTCCAAGAGCGCGAATATCCGCTTGCACACGGCGATGAGAGCGCGTGCG
>Ga0326727_10001439_pt1 | contig 88127 bp, 77 predicted proteins | sample MB2enrmetagenome_FD_207643 | JGI IMG/M metagenome (GOLD analysis project Ga0326727, IMG submission 207643) | Lab enriched peat soil microbial communities from McLean, Ithaca, NY, United States - MB29MY | ecosystem: Environmental > Terrestrial > Soil > Wetlands > Peat | place: USA: New York...
TATTCAGGTTCCGGCCTCCATCTACCAGTGGAAGGCCTCCGAGAGCGGCCGGGAACGAGCCCTCGCCGTTCAGTTGGAGAACCGGCAGAAGTTTCAACAGGCGTTTGCCCAGGGGTTGGCCGTGCTTTGCTTCTCCCTGGATGCGGAAGGAAATGGAGTCTTCGAGCTGGGTTTCCCCACCCCGGCTGAACTGGATTGATCTCCCAAGGAACGCAAGAAGTCTATGAAAATCGATGCGATTATCCTGCGCGAAGTGCATATGCCTCTGGTGCGGCCGTTTGAAACCAGCTTTGGCGTCACCCGCAAGCGAAGGATTCTTCTCGCTGAGATCAAGTCGGAAGGGCTGACCGGCTGGGGCGAGTGCACGGCAGGAGAACGGCCGTTCTTCTCAGAGGAGTCGACCGACAGCGCCTGGGCTGCGATCACCCAGGAACTGGGGCCCATGCTGGCCGCGGAGACGCCGGAGCACGGCGGGGAATGCCCGCGGATCTTCCGCCAGGTGCGCCACAATCGCATGGCCAAGGCGACGTTGGAAAACGCCATCTGGGATCTTGAGGCGCAGCGCGAGGGCGTTTCGCTCGCCCATTTGCTCGGCGGGGTCCACGACGTAATTCCGTGCGGCGTGTCGCTGGGGATTGAGGCGTCGATTCCCGCGCTGATGGCGGAGATCGAGAAGGAGTTGGCGGCCGGCTACCAGCGCATCAAGCTCAAATGCAAGCCGGGCTGGGATGTGGAGGTCTTCGAGCGGGTGCGAAGCCGTTGGCCGGGCATCACGCTCAGTTGCGACGCCAACTCGTCTTACCGGCTCAAGGACGTCGACCATCTGACTGCGTTCGACGCCTTCGACCTGCTGATGATCGAGCAGCCATTGTGGCACGACGACTTCTACTACCACTCGATGTTGCAAAAGCGGTTGCAGACGCCCATCTGCCTGGACGAATCGATACACAACCGGCGCGACGCTCTGGCGGCCATCGAGATGGAATCCTGCCGCATCATCAACATTAAGCTGGGGCGCGTGGGCGGCTTCTCCGAGGCCATCGCGGTCCACAACGCGGCCCAGGAGCGCGGCATTCCGGTGTGGTGCGGGGGGATGCTGGAATCGGGCGTGGGACGGTCGCACAACATCGCGCTGTCGACTCTGGAGAACTTCACGCTGCCCGGCGATGTATCGGCTTCGGCGCGCTACTGGCATGAGGATATCGTGGAGCCGGAGATCGCGGTTTCGTCGGCGGGCGAGATCGCCGTGCCGGATACGCCGGGGCGCGGCTACGAAGTGCGGACGGAGTTGGTCGAGCGGCTTACAGTGCGCAAGGAGACGATCCGGGCCGTGGAGTTGGTGGGGTAGAAGCGCTGGTTGACAGAGAGCCGATCTTCCAGAAACCTCTGAACAAGTCACACCCTCATCTGTTTTGAAAGGCCGCGGCCGGGTACCGGGGAACCCTCTGGGTCGGGTGCCGTGCCGCAAACGTCTGACAACAGGATTGAGCTTTAGACTCCGAGGGAATGCTTCTACACTCAACCCAGTCGCTCGATAAACTCGAGCAGAGCTTCCTTAAAGTTTTCCTCGCCCACCGACAAAAGTGAGGCGCATCACATCCGTTAGGCTATGGAGAAGCTAGACTCGAAGTCACTTCGAACGGCTTCCAGGGGCGCCATGCATCCTTTTCCCGCTGTAGATCCAATCCCTTTGCCGGCTCCGATATGGTTATTGAAATTGCTGCACATCGTTACGCTGGCGCTGCATTTTGTGGCCGTGGAAATGCTGCTGGGCGGATTGCTGCTTGCGGTTCTGCTCAGTCTCTTCCGCAGCTCGCCGGCCGCGATGGTTACAGCGCGAGCGCTGGCCCGCCGGCTCACCGTTGTAATGACGTTTGTCATCAACCTGGCCGTGCCGCCGTTGCTCTTTGCCCAGGTGCTATACGGCCGGGCTCTTTATACCAGCAGCGTGCTGATCGGCCTTTATTGGATCTCAATCATCGGCCTGCTTATGCTTGCCTACTGGCTGCTGTATAAGTTCTCGGCGCGGCTTGAGGTGGGCAAATCGGCCTGGTGGGTCGGCCTGAGCGCGTGGCTGCTGGCCGGCTTCATCGCCCGCCTGCTCTCCACCAATATGACGCTCATGCTGCGCCCCGAGGCTTGGCGCAAGATGTATTCCGCCTCGGCCATGGGCGCCTATCTGCCCACCGGCGACACGACTCTGACCCCGCGTTGGCTGCTGATGATGGCCGGGGGCCTGTTCATCGGCGGGCTATGGCTGGTCTATCTGGCGGGCCGCTCGACCTTTACCGCCGATGAGAAGCGGTTTGTGGCCGGCCTGGGCGGCAAGGTGGCAGCCGGCTTCGGCATCGTCTATCTGGCGACCGGGTTATGGGCAGCCAGCGTGCAACCCGAGGTCGTCAAGGCCGGGCTTGCAGGCCACACAGGTTATTCGTTCTACAAGTTTGCCAGTTATGCCGGCTACGGCTGGCTGGCGCTGGTGGCGGTGGCCGTTCTGCTGGGCGCGTATGCCGGGTTTGGCAAGCTCGCAGCCGCCTGGATCGGATGGGCCGGCGTTCTGCTTGCCGTGCTGCTCGAGTTAACCTTCACCATCTATCGCGACGGCGTGCGCGACGTGACCTTGTTGAGCAAGGGCTACGACGTGTGGAATCGGGCCGTGGTCACCAACTGGTGGGTTGTCGGACTGTTTCTCGCCCTCTTTGTCGCGGGCCTGGGCGTGGTTGGATGGCTTATATCTGTGGTGGCGCGCGCAAAGAAAACGATGGAGGCCGCGGTCTAACTCCCCGCGATGAGATTGCCATGAGCGATGAGACAAATCTCGCCACGAATATCGTCGAGGAACCCGGCGAGCAGGCAACGCGCCGGGCCTTTCTGGCCGCTGCCGGCGCGGCAGGGCTGTGCTATGCGGCAGCGTTTGCCTATCCCGTTTACCGCTATCTGGCCTCGCCGGAAGAGATGGCGCTCTCTGCCACCGCGGTCACTGAAGTTACGCTCAAGGACGCGCAGAGACTGCCTTTGGGCTCGGTACTGATGTTTAAGTTCGGCACCTCTCCTGCCATGCTCATCCATCACGCCGACGGACGCTGGGCTGCGATGACCGCGGTCTGCACGCACCTGGGCTGCACGGTGCAGTATGAGCCCCAGGCCGACCGCATCCACTGCGCATGCCACGGCGGCGTCTACAACGCCTACACCGGCGCTAACGTCAGCGGCCCGCCGCCCAAACCGCTCCGGGTCTTCAAAGTGACTGCCGGCGACGCCGGCGTGGAAGTTTCGCGGAGTTAGGCATTTCACAACGGAACTTATGAGTTCTCTCAAACAAAGGAGCAATTCAATGGGAATCCTCGATCTATTCAGTCTCAAGGGCAAGAACGCGCTGGTCACCGGATCGGGACAGGGTCTCGGATCCGGCATGGCTATCGCATTTGCGCAGGCCGGCGCCAATGTAACTCTGCACAACTACGACAAGGTATTGGACTCGACGATCGAGGAGGTCGAGAAGACCGGCGTCAAGTACATCTGCCGGTCGGGCGATGTCTGTGACAAGGTGATCGCCCGGATGTTGGTCGACGATACGGTCGCGGCCTTCGGATCGATCGATATTCTGGTGAACAACGCCGGCACCATCCGCCGCGCTCCCGCCGCCGAGCACTCCGAGGAGTTCTGGAACACGGTCATCAACACCAACCTCAACGCCGTCTGGTTCCTCAGCCAGTACGCGGGCCGATTGATGCTGGCGCAGAGCCACGGCAAGATCATCAACACCTCCTCTTTGCTGGCCTTCCAGGGAGGCATTCTGGTTCCCGGTTATGCCGCTGCCAAGGGCGCGGTTGCGCAATTAACCAAAGCGCTGGCCAATGAATGGGCCGATAAGGGCGTAAACGTGAACGCCATCGCTCCTGGCTACATGGCCACCGACAATACCGCGGCCTTGCGGGCCGATGCCGCGCGCTCCGCCTCGATCCTGGCCCGGATTCCCGCTGGGCGCTGGGGCGTGCCATCGGACCTCGCCGGCGCCGCGGTGTTCCTGGCCTCCGAGGCAAGCAGTTATGTGAACGGCCACATTTTGGTTGTAGATGGGGGATGGCTCTGCCGCTAGAGCAGTTTTCATAGCGAGTGTAAGACCTGGGTGCCCCATCCTTGCGATCCGCCGCGGCGGATTGTTGTCGCAAGGATGGGATGGCACGAGGCGAGAACAAAGGATAGAAGCATGACTGCAAAGACCATCACAAGCTGCGTTTACGATTGGGTGGATGAGCGGCTGGGCCTCTCCGAGCTGACCGCCTTCGCGCGCCACAAGACCGTCCCCGTCCACTCCCAATCCTTCTGGTACTACTGGGGCGGCATCACGCTGTTCCTCTTCCTGGTCCAGTGCTTCACCGGCGTGCTCCTGCTGGTCTATTATCGGCCCGGAGCGGAGGCCTTCGAATCGGTCCGCCAGATCACCTTTGTGATGAACTTCGGCTGGCTGATCCGCTCGGCGCATGCCTGGTCCGCCAACCTGATGATCTTCTCCATCCTCGTCCACATGTTCTCGGTGTACTTCATGAAGGCCTATCGCAAGCCGCGCGAGTTCGGCTGGCTGAGCGGCATGGCGCTGCTGGGACTCGCCGCGGTCTTCGGATTCTCCGGCTACCTGCTGCCCATGGATGAGCTCAGTTACTTTGCCACCAAGGTCGGCCTGGAGATTCCGGCGGCCATTCCGTGGATCGGTCCCCCTATCGCCAACATGCTGCGCGGCGGCCCGGAGGTGGGCGAGTTCACCGTTCAGCGCTTCTTTGCGCTTCACGTCGTGGTGCTGCCGGCTTTGTTCGTGCCGCTGCTGGCCTTTCACATCTGGCTGGTGCAGCGCCACGGCAACGCCTCACCGCCCAGCGTTGAAGCTCTGCCGCCCGCCGAGCGCAAGAATATGCCCTTCCTGCCCAACTTCCTGCGCAAGGATCTGGCCATGTGGCTTATCTCGCTTAACATTCTGGCGCTGCTGGCTTCGGTCTTTCCGTGGTCGCTGGGTAGACAATTTGATCCGCTTGCGCCCGCTCCGCTGGGCATTCATCCCGAGTGGTACTTCATGAGCCCCTTCGAGATGCTCAAGTTGATCGGCATGGTGTTTTCCAGCAAGTATGCGGAAATGGGCGAGATTGCCGGGATATTGCTGTTCACTCTGGGCATCGTGCTATGGATTCTGATTCCCTTCTACGACATCCAGAAGGAATCCAGCCGGCGCGCCCGAGCCGCGCACTACTTCGGCCTGCTGGCGGTCTTCGCCCTGCTGGCCACCACCGTCATCGGCTATTGGACCGTCCGGTAAAGGAACAGCGACGATGAACTATCCATTCTGGGACATTTCTTATCTCGGCTCGGGCTGGGTGATCGGCATTATCGCCATCTTCCACGTCATGATCTCTCAGTTTGCCGTGGGCGGCGGGTTTTATCTGCCCATGGCCGAGCGCAAGGCGCAGCGCATGACCGACCCCGAGATGCGTTCGGCGTGGCTCGCCCAGATCGTCAGCCACTCCAGGTTCTTTCTCATCCTCACCGGCGTCTTCGGCACCATCTCCGGCGTCGGCATCTGGTTCGCCATCGGCCTCACCCACCCCGAAGCCACCAGCACGCTGATTCATAACTTCGTCTTCGGCTGGGCCATCGAGTGGGTCTTCTTTCTCGTGGAGCTTTCGACCGCCGCCGTCTATTACTACACCTGGAACAAGATCGACGACAAGCTGCACCTCACCGTGGGTTGGGTCTATGCCGGCGCCTCGGCCGCCACGCTCATCATCATCAACGGCATTCTCTCCTTCATGCTCACCCCCGGCGACGCCTGGCTCGCTGTCGCCGGAACCGGCCAGGAAGCCGGCAAGTTCTGGAACGCCTTCTTCAATCCCACTAACTGGCCCAGCCTGTTTCTGCGCGCCGGCGTTTGCATCTCGCTGGCCGGCGTCTGGGCGCTCATCACCGCGAGCCGCATCGACGGCGACAAGCAGCCCTCCCTCAAGGCGTCGCTCGTCAAGTGGAGCGTCAAGTGGCTGGTGCCCTCCTTTGTGGCCACGCCCTTCCTCATGATCTGGTATCTCTACATGGTTCCCGCATCCCAGCGCGCGCTGCTCACGCTGGGCATCGACACCATCGGCGCCGGCACATTCTCCACCGTTACCCGCATCGCCCTCATCATCGTCGTTACCTCGGCCACCATCGTCGGCGTCGCTTACTTCCTGGCCTATCGCAACCCGGTGGAGTTCAATCTCTCGCACTCGGTTGCCGTGCTGCTGCTGGCGCTCACTGTCACCGCCGCGGGCGAATACTCGCGCGAGATGCTGCGCAAGCCCTACGTCATCAGCCGCTGGATGTACTCGAACGGCGTCCGCGTCCCGTACGTCAGCCGCATTAATACCGAAGGTTACCTGGCGCACTCGATGTGGGTCTGGAGCGGGCAGAAGACGAACGACCCGCCCATGCCGCCATGGGTCACCTTCTACTCGACCGATCCCGCAACCAGCTACTCCCGCGGCGAGGCCATCTTCCGCGGCGAGTGCGGCTCCTGCCACACGCTCTCCGGCTATCGACCGCTCAAGAGCCTGCTTGCCGGACGCGACCGCGCCAATATCGGCAGCTTCATCGCCATGCTCCACGAGTACAAGCCCGACTCGCCCTACCGCCGCTTCATGCCGCCTATGGTTGGCACCAAACAGGACGTAGACGACCTCACCAACTACCTCAACGCGAAGGTCAACCCGTCGGGCGGCCCACCTCTGAGGTAGCAGGAATCCGGCAGAAGCACAAAGACACCGCATTCATAGGGATTAACGGAAGAGAGAACGTCCGGCGCGCATCGTCTCTCACTACAAACCTCAGCGATTGGCACAAGACAACGGCCTCCGCGCAGGTCGGAGGCCGTTGTCTTGTGCCGGTGAGCGCCCGAATTTACTTCAGGTTGCCGCTTGAATCTATGGTGATGCCGCCCGGCCCCTTGTTCTTCAACTCTTCGTTGGCCTTGCGCGTACCCATCGCCTTTTGGCGCCAGTCCTCCGCTGCTGCCACATCCGCCTTGCGGGCGGCTTCGTCGCCGTAATCCACATCCGCCTTGCTGCGGTAGACCAGGTTCATGTAGACCATGGCATCGTCATAATTGGGCCGGTTCGCCACCGCTTGATGCAGATATTCCAGAGCCTCTTCGACCAGCGGACCATTCTGCGCCTTGAGAGGCTCCATCACCTGCTTGGGGGCCTTGGCATTGCCCTCACCGTCGTCGGTGATGCCCGCCGGCATCAGCGCCGCCAGCGTATGCGTATGGGCCTGGGTCCAGTCGATCACGCCAACGGTGTAAGCTGCCTCGGGGTCCTTAGGGTCCACGGCCAGCACCTTTTTCTGCCATGCCCGGGCATCATCCAACTTCTTGATGCTGAAATAAATGCCCGCAATCTGCTTCAGGCTGTTCACATCGCTCGGATCCTTTTCCAGAACCTCTTGAAAGATGCTGATCGCCTGCTGCGCGGTCTTCAGGTTCTCCGGCGTATCCAGCCCGGGCACCACGTTCTGGGCCAGCGCCGTGGCCAGATAGCTCTTTGCCATCGGCAGCCCCGGGTCGAGCTGCGTGGCCAGCTGGAAGTGTCCGATCGCCTCTTCATACCGCTGGCTCTTGTACGCATCCACTCCTTTGTTCAATTGGTCGCGGGCTCTAAGTTTGTTGCACCCGCTCATGGAAATCACCATGCCGGCCAAGGCAACCGCAAGTGCCGTAATACGTGCGGGTCCATTCATGTTCGTATCCTTCTCCTTCAGGCGGGCGCCTATCGATCGTACGCCTGGAATCTTATGAAGCTGGCCGCGGGCGGGAGTTTCCGAAACCAGGATGAAAAAATTGTACTACTGTTTTCCGCCCGCATGGACTGCCTCCGGACGGAGCCGCCTACGCTGGGATAAACCGGAGCCTTGCCAACGTCCCCGCCCCCCCAATTCTCCAGTCTGAACATTGGTTGCCATGCAACCAAGGCCATCGAAATCGCCAACTGGCCGATGCCGATCACCTCCTCAGGCCTCCCCGCTCAGGAAAAACTTCCCTTGCGCAGCCGGCTACTGGCCAGCCATGATCTTGGGCGTCCTCAGTCCGATGTGATCCACGTTGGCCGCTTTGCCAATATCAATGACCTCGGCCACATACCGGAAGTCCACGTTGTCGTCGCCTCTGACGAACATGACGCGCTCCGCGCGGTTGGCGTAAATGTCGGTCAGCTTCGGCAGCAACTCCCTCCTGGCGTAGTCGGTTTCGTTGATTTTGTACGTTGGGGCCGCGCCGCGGTTGTAGAGAACCTGCACCACAATTGTGCGGGGCGGGTCCGGATTCCGCGGCAGATTCGGCTTCGGCGGCTGGGGCACCAGCGCATCCAGGCCCTTGGGCGTCGTCGGCACAATGACCATGAAGATGATCAGCAGCACCAGCAGAATGTCGATCATCGGCGTAACGTTGATGTCGGACGAGTAGCCTCCCGGGCCCGTACCAGTTGTCATTGCCATGGCTTAAAACTCCTCGCTTCCTCGAAATCGTTGAATAGACGGCTCACGGGCTGAATCACTGCTCCTGTGCAGCCGGCTACTGGCCAGCCATGATCTTGGGCGTCATCAATCCGATGTGATCCACGTTGGCCGCTTTGCCAATATCGATGACGTCGGCCACATACCGGAAGTCCACGTTGTCGTCGCCTCTGACGAACATGACGCGCTCCGCGCGGTTGGCGTAGATATCGGTCAGCTTCTGCAGCAACTCCCTCTTGGCCACGTCGGTTTCGTTGATCTTGTACGTTGGGGCCGCGCCACGGTTGTAAATAACCTGCACCACGATAGTGCGTTGGTTGTCCTGTGGCGTATTCTGTGGAGTCTTGGGCGGCTGGGGCACCAGCGCATCCAGGCCCTTGGGCGTCGTCGGCACGATGACCATAAAGATGATCAGCAGCACCAGCAGAATGTCGATCATCGGCGTAACGTTGATGTCGGACGAGTAACCTCCCCCGCCTCCCACTGTCATTGCCATGGCTTAAAACTCCTCGCTTCCTCGAAATCGTTGAATAAACGGCGCAAGAGCGAAATCACTGCCCCGGCGTGCCGGGTTCGCGCTTCTGCGTCAGCAAGCCCACGTCGTCTACGCCGGCGGTACGCACTGCGTCGATGGCGTCTTCAACCGCCTTGAACTGCGCTCGCGCATCGGCGCGCACATAGATCGTCTTGCTGGCTTTGTCGGACAATTTGTCGCGAACCAGGCCGCCAAGCTGATCGACGGAGATATGGTTCTGCCCCAGAAAGACATCTCCGCTGCGGGTAATCGCGACGACAATGGCGTCTTCCTTGTCCGCGTCCGGCATGTTGGTCGGGTTATCGACCCTGGCCATATCGACGGACACCTTGCTCTGGAGCATGGGGGTGATGACCATGAAGATGATGAGCAGCACCAGCATGACGTCTACCATGGGGGTAACGTTGATATTCGAGTTGACCTTACTGCCTTCGTTGCGAACCGAAATTCCCATAGTTAGGCTCCGTGGCTAAGAATTTTTGTTCCGGATGGCTTCCGGCGTTGCTGCCAATCGCCTGACCGGCGCGAGACTCAAATGGGTGGGCGGAAGAGATCTTCACTCCGCCGCCCTCCCCAAAAATTCCCGCTCTTACCGGCAGCCGCTTCGCTTAGCGCCTGTGGCTCTGCTTGATGAAGTAATCGACCAGCTCGCTAGAGGAGTTGTCCATCTCCACGTCGAAAGCTTCGACACGCCCGGTGAAATAGTTGAACGCCATCACGGCCGGGATGGCTACAAACAATCCAAAGGCCGTGGTTACCAGCGCCTCGGAGATACCGCCGGCAACCGCGCCGATCCCCGAGGTCTTCTGGGTGGCGATCTGCTGGAAAGCGTGCAGAATGCCGATGACGGTGCCCAGAAGTCCAACAAACGGAGCCGTGGCGCCGATGGTGGCCAGCACTGCGAGGCCCCTCTTCAGCTTGGCGTGAACGATGGCCTCGGCCCGCTCCAACGCCCGGCCCGAGCTCTCGATGGTTTCCTCGGTCGGCAAGCCGGCTGAGGAGCGGAACTCCTGGAGACCGGCGGTTACAACCTCGGCTAGGTGAGACTTCTTGTTGCGGTCGGCGATCTTGATGGCTTCTTCCAGCTTGCTGTCCTTCAGCGCGCCGGCAACCTTGGGCGCGAATTCGCGCGACTGCTTGCGGGCGGCGTTGAAGTACAGGTAACGGTCGATCATCACGGCCAGCGACCAGATCGACTCGACGAAAAGGACGACGGCGACACAGCGCACCAACCATCCCATGTGTTCCCAAAGTTGCATAGGGCTGAAGCCGACCGCCTGCTCTTCCTGGAAGAGGGCAAGGCTGCTGACCGTGTGCGAAGCAAAATGTGCGAGCTGAGCGAGAATCACTGAATCGTTCCTCCTAAGGAGTTTCTTGTGAACTGCGACTGTATTGCGGTTGCTGGGAATGCGGGTCTTTGCTGATTCGCATTCAGGTCAAAAGCGAGGCCCCTGCCCAAAAGTGCGGGAAGGAACCGAAGGGCAAGTCATTGGCCAAGGGTGAAGATCACGTTCACCGTGGTCTCCACTTCCACCGGTTCGTTGTTCAGAAGGTAAGGTCTGTAACGCCAGGTCTTCACGGCATCTATTGCGGCCTGCTGCAACATCGCCGGTCCGCTGACAACGCGCAGATTCTCGATCGATCCGGTCTTGGAAATGGTGGCTTGCAGCACCACCGTGCCAGAAACGCGGGCCGCCTTGGCGATGGGCGGATACAAGGGCGTGGTCTTCTGAATCAGCATGCCAACCGCCACGCCGGCCGAAATGTTCACCTTCTTGGGCGCCGCAGCTTGTACCTTGGGACCGCCTTGCCCACCGAACAGGCTGCCAATCACGCCGGTGCTGCTGCCGCCCAGGCCTTCCATGCCGGCCACGCCAAAACCTGAAGTAGGCGGCGCTTCCCTCTCGGTCACCATCTTGATGTCCTTGGGGATCCGGCTGGGAGCTGTCAACTGATTGTTCATCATCTCCGACTGCACACGAACCACATGCACGACTTCAGGCGGCGGCGGAGGAGGAGGAGGAGGAGGAGGCGGCGGCGGGACCGTTAAAGTTGTCAGCATCATTGCCTTGGGCAGCGCCTCAGGATAGATCAGCGGAAGAAGGATGAGCAGCAGCAGAATGGAACCGTTGGTGATGAACGTCACAATCATCCAACGGCCGCTCTTGCTCTTGATCCTGCCCGCGGACTCAAACGTAGAATCTTCAAACATGGCCAGCCTCGAATCGGGTGTTGGTTACCTCTAATTAGACACCACGAGAATTTGAAATGTTCCCAATCAAAAAAATTTCACAGCGGAAACGTGTTCCACCATATCAGAGCCACGCCTCACTTGCAAAGCGTGCTGCAAAACTGGTCCATAATCCACTATACTCTGGCTCGCTTCGCCGGCGGCAGGGCCGCGGCCTTGCCCTTCCTTGCCCGCCACTCCTGCCAGGCCACCAACATCGGCGCGGCAACGGCGATCGATGAATACGTCCCAATAAGAATACCGATTACTAGCGCAAATGAAAAGCCGCTCAGGACCTGCCCGCCAAAAATGTAAAGCGAAAGTACCGTCAGGAAGGTCAGGCCCGAGGTCAGTACGGTCCGGCTCAGCGTCTGGTTGATGCTGCGATTCACCACGTCCGGCAGCGACTCGCGCCGGCTCAGGCGCAGGTTCTCCCGGATGCGGTCGAAGACGACAATCGTGTCGTTCATCGAGTAGCCCACCAGGGTCAGAATCGCCGCGATCACCGTCAGGCTGATCTCCTGGTTGGTGAGCGCAAAGGCGCCAACGGTGATCAGCGTGTCGTGGAAGCAGGCCACTACCGCGGCCACGCCGTAGATCAGTTGGAAGCGGAACCAGAGGTAGACCAGCATCCCCAGCATCGAGTACAGCGTGGCTAGCAAAGCCTGTTTTTCCAACTGTTTGCCCACGGTGGGACCGACAACATCCACGTTGCGCACCGTGAAGGGGTTATCAGCGTAGTGCGCCTGGAGGGCATCGACGATCTGCTGGCGGCCGGCGTCGAGCGAGGCTTCATCCTGCTGCTCCGGCAGGCTGATGAGCACTTCGTTGTTGCTGGGCTCATCGACGGCCTTGATGGTCTGGATGCGTGCATCCTTGATGCCCGCCGCCGAGGTGGCCTGGCGAATTTTGTCCACGTTGGGCGTCTGCTTGAACTCCCCCTGCACCTGGGTGCCGCCGCGGAAGTCGACTCCGAGCGGCACCGGGCTGTGAATGCTGTGCATGTGCATTCCCATCGAGACGATGCCGGCCACGCTGAAGATCATAGAAAAGCCGAGGAAGTGCCACTTCAGCCTCAGCCAATCCACATTTACGCCGCGAAACAATTCCACTGGTTCTCTCCGCTTTCTGGGGCTGGAGACCGTGTGGCTCCAGCGTTCAATTCCTTTGCGGCTGTCGTTCGGGGGCAATCAGAATCGCCGATCCGCCAGCCTTACTGTCCTGGCTCTAGATGGACACCGCTTCCCCCGGCTTCATCTTGTTCAAGTGGGCGTCGAAGATTACCCGCGAGACGAAGACCGCCGTGAAGAGGTTGGCCGCCAAACCGACGGTCAGGGTGGTCGCAAATCCCCTCACCGGCCCGGTGCCGAAGAGGAATAGGATGGCCGCCGAAACGATGGTGGTCACGTGGGTATCGACGATGGTGATCCATGCATGGGCAAAGCCCTGGTCCACGGCCGCCGCCGCCGCCTTTCCGGCGCGCACCTCTTCGCGGATGCGCTCGAAGATCAGCACGTTGGAATCCACGCCCATGCCTATGGTCAAAATCACTCCGGCGATTCCGGGCAGGGTCAGAGTCGAACTGGATACGCCCATGAAGCCCAGTAGAATCACCAAGTTCATCAGCAACGCCAAGTCGGCGTTGACGCCCGAACCCCGGTAATAGATCAACATGAAGGCCATCACCACCAGCATCCCGACGATGGCCGCCCTCACGCCCTGCCGAATGGAATCGGCGCCCAGTGATGCGCCCACAAAACGCTTCTCGAGCTGTTTCAGCGAGGCCGGAAGCGCGCCGGTGCGCAGCAGCTTCGACAGCGCGGCAACCTCATTTGGAGAGAAGCTGCCCCTGATTTCGCCGGAGTCGCGGATCGCGCTCTCGATGGTGGCCACTTCGCGGACCTGGTCGTTCATGACCACGGCCATCCTCTGGCCCACGTTCTTGCTGGTGTAGTCGTAGAAGCGGTCGCCGGCCTCGTTGGTCAGCGTAAAGCGGACATTCCGCTGCCCGGTGTTAGAATCCGTACCCGGATCGGCGGAGCGGAAGTCGTTTCCCGCCACCACCGATTCCCGCTGCAGCACATACACGCTCTGCTGTTCCTCCGCGCTGGAACCGCCCTCCATCACCCCGGAGAAGCTCTTCAGCTCCTCGTCCGCTGGAATACTGCCTCCCTGGCTGGCTATCGCTTCCTGCTCATCCTTGTAGGGACCGCCGGCCACGGCGTGAATCTCAAGCCGGTTTGTGCCCTGGATGATAGACTCGATCTGGCTTTCGTTTTCCACTCCCGGCAGGTCCACCAGAATCTGGTCGGCGCCCAGGTTGTACTCCTGAATCTGCGGCTCGCTCACGCCCAGCGCGTCCACGCGGTCGCGGATGGCCTCAATGGCCTGCTGGACTGTCTTTTCTTCCAAAGCCTTCTCGATCAGCGGCTTCATGGTCAGCGTCCAGGTATTGTCCTCCCCGCTGTTCAGGTCGTATTCGTTGGAGTACTTGGTACCTTCCAGAAGCGCCCGGACGGCGCTGGAACTGCCCGCGGCGGTTCCTTCAATGCGGATTGCCTCCGGCTTGTCCGGATCGGGCTTGAACACCTGCGTAAAGCTCAGGTTGGCCGCCTTCAGATCCTGCTGGATACGGGTCACGGTATTGTCCGTTTCGGCGCCGACCGCTTCTTTGACCACCACCTGCAAGATCAGGTGAGCGCCGCCGCGCAGGTCCAATCCAAGATGAATCCGGTTGCCGATGGCCTCGGTAAGGGCCTTACCGCTCACTCCCGAGGGCACTCCGATAATGCCGTAGATGCAAATCGCCAGGACCGCAACAATCAGGGTAACTCTGTTCTTGAGATTCTTATTCATCGTCCCGTTTCTCTAGTCCAGAAGACTAAAATCCTGTCCAAAACTCAAGAGCCTTATGGCCCGTCCGGCGTCACCACTGATGCGATCGCGTTCTTGGCCACTTCCAGCTTGATGCTGTCCGGAGCCACGCGAATCACGATTGAATCGTCCTTGATGGAAACGATGATGCCGCGAATGCCTCCCGCCGTTGTCACCCGGTCGCCCGCCTTGATCGAGCCCAGCATCTGCTGCCACTGCCTTTGCCGCTTCTGCTGCGGGCGGATCATCACGAAGTACAGCACCGGGATTAGCAGAAATATGGGCAGCAACCCGATGGCGCCCCCACCCGTTCCGGCGGGCGCCGCCGCCAACATTGCAAGACTCGTCGCCACACTCATCCTTTACTAGCCTCCGGCAGTGAGCCGGCAGTCTCGCCAAAAAACCTGTCTCCGGGAACGGACTTAGCTTGATCCAGGCCGCCGATTGCGCCTAGCCCAGGCTCGTGTCAGACTCCAAGCCGGATCGCCCGGTTGCAGCAGGCCTTAAAGAAAGAATGATAATCCCGCGCCCGCACCAATCCGTGGAACCCAACTGCCGTCTGCTTCCTGCTCGAGGAGGCCCTCTCCCCGAACCCCTTTCCGGAAGTCCAACTCCAGAGGCCGCACAGGGCACCCCGCGCGCCTTCCGCCCGGATTCCAGGAGAATGCCTATTGATGATAAGAAATGCGCGGGCTGTTTTGTGTCAAGGCGTCTGCCAGTTGTCAGTTGCCCGCGATCAGCTGACCATGATCCCGGCAGACGGTTTTGCACTTGCCCGCCGGCTGGCTACTTCGGCACCGCCGTGGGCGTCTCCGCCTCGTCCCCCGCATCCTCCACCAGCACCGCCGAGCCGGGAACGACGTCGAAGCCGACGGCATCCCTGCCCGTCGCGTGGAAGGTAATCCGGAGCGGCTCGCGCTGCCACTCCGCCGGACCGCAGACCGGCTCGGGGTGGTTTTCCGGATCGAACGCTGCCAGCTTCTTGGCCAGCACCGGCTTGCGCGCGGCCACTTGGGCCACCAAGGCATACAGACTTTTGCCGCTGGACGTCACCCCGCAGTAAGCGGCGTAGTCGCGGAACCAGCTCACCTGGCTCACGCCGGGATCGTAGTCCGGTAGCTTCAAGGCCGCCACATGGCCTGTTTCGCGGTCCACCAGCAGCCAGGGACCCCGCTGCCAAACCCAGCGGCTGGCCGCCGGGGCGGGCTTTTCATTGGATTTGTCGTTGGACCCAGGCTTGTCGCTGGGCAAGGCGTCGTTCAGCTTGACCGCCCGTCGGACCACAAAGCTGCGGTCGGTCACATCGTGGGCGTCGCCGGTGGTCCACTCCTTCAGCGCCCCATCCACCAGCAGGGCGCGAATCTTCAGTTCATTCTCGCCGGGAAGCGCGCCCGCCGGGTCGCCGGCCTGGGAGTACGGCATCCGCCGCACCGCGCCTAGAACCACCAAATGCGCCTTGCGCGGAGCAGCGTGTACTGCCGCAGAAAGTAATATCACTAGAATCACTGCTAAGATGCGTGAAATTTTGTGCATACATACCTCTTAAGGAACTTTCGGCATTTCAGCAAACGGCGGTCCACCAATAAGTTCAGCTTCAACACCTATCCAATAAGCTCCTTAATTTGGTGAAGAATATCTGGATGGCTCGTTAGTGAATATCGGCTTAGATGTGGAAGACCGATGAGTTTTTCATCCGTTTTAAGTATCGAGCATCGCCACGTCCAGTTTCCGTGCCCAGCTCGGGAGTCCTCGGAAGCAGTTCCGCTGAGCTTATCAATGATGAAGTTGAAAGGTTGGCGCCCAAAAGTGATTATCGCTGCAGGACGAACGATCTCTAGGATCGCCTCGTGAACTGGCCAGCACGACTTTGCCCTCTCAATTCCTCCAGCGCCTTTCTCGCCAATGCTTCTGCTGAAGATTAGATTGGATGCGCAGACCGCGCGGGGATTCTCTCCAAGAGCTTCGAAAAGACCTTTGAAATTCTTTTGAAGCGGGTGGCACCCCTTACTGTATGAGCGAGAATCGCTACCCCAATCTTCATCGAGGTAAGCGCAATCCGTGAGAGCGCCCAAATTTCCTAAAGACTCTCGAATCGTTTTTGTGTTCGCATCTGCCCCCCCAGGATTCAGTCCGAGGAAATAGTATTTCCCGGGTTTGAGAGTCGCGCATGAACTGTAGAGTATCGTTCCCGACTCATCCAGAATTGTGCCCAAGGATTCCTCTGCCTTTCGGACGACGGCAGCAACATTTCTTTCATGTGCTGATAGATCATTCATGGTCATACATTCTTTCACAGCGTCAATCCACGCCTTCTGGAAATGTCACAAACAGCACGTTAACATCAGCAATTCACCCGGCTGCCAGCTTCCTAAATTCTCATGGCCTCAACGGCTCGCGCCACGCGAAACGCCGTCCCCTCGTTCAAATGGCGGGCGAGCACCTGCATCCCCACTGGTAACCCTGCCTGGGTCGTACCGCAAGGCACCGTCACTCCGCAGATGCCGGCGAGACTCGCCGTCACCGTGTAGATGTCGGCCAGATACATGGCCAGCGGATCGCCGGTCTTCTCGCCCATCTTGAAGGGCGCCGTGGGCGCTGTTGGCGTTACGATGGCGTCCACCGAATCGAAAGCGCGCAGGAACTCCTCGGCCAGGATGCGCCGAACCTGCTGGGCTTTCAGGTAGTAGGCATCGTAATAGCCCGCGCTGAGCGCGTAGGTTCCCAGCAGAATGCGGCGCTTGACCTCGGCGCCGAAGCCCTCGTCGCGGGAGTGCCGGTACATGTCGGAGAGAGTCTCCGAGTTCTTCGAGCGCGGCCCATAGCGCACACCGTCAAAGCGGGCCAGGTTGGCGCTGGCCTCCGCCGTGGCGATCAGGTAATAGGTTGGGACAGCGTAACGGGTGTGCGGCAGCGAAACCGGCATGACGGCACAGCCCGCCGCCTCCAGCGCGGCGATTCCGGATTCGATGGCCGCGCGCACCTCCGCGTCGAGGCCTTCGCCAAAGTACTCGTTGGGCACGCCGATGCGCAGGCGCTCCGCGCCTTTATCGCTCTCAGCAGCAAAGTCCGGCACAGGCGCCGCCGAGTTGGTGGCGTCCCTGAGATCGTGGCCTGCGATCACGCTGAGCAGCATGGCTGCGTCCCGCACATTGGCGGCCAGCGGCCCCACGCGGTCCAGCGACGAGGCAAAGGCGATCAGCCCGTAACGCGAGACGCGCCCATAGGTTGGCAGCACGCCCACCACTCCGCAGAAACTGGCCGGCTGGCGAATCGAGCCGCCGGTATCCGATCCCAGCGTGGCCACAGCCAGGTTGGCCGCCACCGCCGCGGCCGAGCCGCCGCTCGACCCCCCCGGAACCCGCTCCGTATCCACCGGGTTGCGCACCGGCCCGTAGGCCGAGTTTTCGGTCGAGGAGCCCATGGCAAACTCGTCGCAGTTCAGCTTGCCCAAGAGAACCGCGCCCGCAGCCTCCAACCTGGAGACCGCCGTGGCGTCGTACGGAGGCCGGTAGCCCTGGAGAATCTTCGACCCCGCCGTGGCCGGAGCTCCGCGCATCACTAGCACGTCCTTGATGCCCATTGGAATGCCGGCCAGCGCGGGCAGCGGATCGCCCTTGGCCGCCAGCGCGTCCATGCGCTCCGCCTGCTCCATCGCCCGCGCTTTGGTGAGGCTCAAGTAAACGTTCAGCCGTGGATTCACCTGCGCGATGCGCTCATAGTAGCCGGCGGCCAGATCCACGGCCTTGGCACGGCCGGTGGCAAGGTCCGCGCGCAACTCGGCGAGAGTCCTGGGCTTTTCTACAAAGAATTCAGGCGCTATGGCTTCGCTGGACAATCGAACCCTTCCTTCTTCCGGCCGTCTCCTGGCCTTATTGCCTCTTGCCGCGGACCTGCCGCATTCACGCCAGCCGTCGATTCCGTTCCAGCAGCACGCTTACCGCTCAATCACTTTGGGCACCTTGAAGAAGACCCGGTCGGTCTCCGGCGCCTGCGCCAGCACGGTTGCCCGATCGAGCGAGGGCAGCGGCTGATCGGCGCGCAGCGCTCCCGCGCCCGCCACGTCCCCTAGCTCGCTCACCTGCGCCAGCGGCGCCACCCCCGAAGTGTCCAATTCGTTCAACTCGGCCACGTAATCGAGAATGGCGTTCAAATCGTGCAACATGCGCGGGGTCTCATCCGGCGCCAACTCCAGATGTGCCAGTTCGGCCACGCGCTCCACGTCTTCCACGGTTACCTTGGCGGTCATTCCCTGCTCTTCCCCGTTCCTCGTCTCTATCTCCCCGCCCTGCCCGCTATTCCATTCCGGGCTCACCCGGCAAGAACCTGAAGATAAAGTATAGCCCGTCCCGGTTTCCACCCCGCTGCGAAGCCGGCGCACCCCCTCAGTCGACCGTAAGCGTCAAAGTCACGCTGTGCTGTACTCCGGCCGCAGTCGCGGTCACGGGAATCGAATACGTCCCCGCCGGGGTTCCACCGGAGCCGCCTTCTCCGCCCGAGCCTCCCGAGCCGCCTCCGGAGCTGGCGCAACTGGATGCGCCGCCAACCAGGATCGACAGAAGCGCCACCAGCAGCAGGGACTTGCGGCGCCGCCTCCATCCGAACGGCAGCAAGACCAGCCCGCAGGCCAGCGGAAGAATGCGCCACACCGCGGGATCTGTCGATCGAGCGGTCGCCGCTGTGGTCGAGATCTCCACCGTCACGTTTCCGGTTATTCCGTTGAGCGTTTCAGTCGCCGGGTTGAAGAGGCAAAGAGCATTGGCGGGAAGCGTGCCGCACGCGAACGTAAATGTTCCTCCTGAACCATTCAATGGAGTGATCGCCAGCATGTAGTCGGCGGTTTGGCCGGCGGCGATGGTCTGGCTGGAGGTAGTGACGCAAGGCGGACCACCGTTTCCGAAGCAAAAGGTGAAATCGAGGCTCATCCCCGAAAGCGGCACGGACGCGCCTGTCGCCACCGCGCTGCTGGTCACCGTGAGGGTTCCCGTCTGCGCGCCCGCGCTGGTGGGAGCGAACTCCACACCCGCCGTGCAACTCAACCCCGGCGCCAGAGCGGCGGGGCAGGTATTGCTTACGATCTGGAAGCCCGCCGTAACCGCCAGCGCGAGGTTGCTCAGGCTGGCGGATATGCCCGTGTTGGTCACGGTTACAGTCGTCGGGCTGCTGATCGCGTTGGGAGCGGTGGTCGCAAAAATGATCGCCGTGGGCGCCACCTGGATCGCCGCTCCAACTACGCCGGCTCCACTCAGCAACACGGTCGCCGGAGTCGCTACCGAAGCCGAGCTGACGGTCAATACCCCCGTCGCCGTCCCGACCGCGGTGGGCTGGAAAATTACCCCCACCGCGCAGCTTGCCCCGGCGGCCAGGCTGGCGGTGCAGTTGTTCTGCGTCACGCTAAATTGAGCGGGGGCTGAAAACGCCGGCTGGCCGATTGAAAAGCTGCTCGTGTTGTTGACGGTCACCGTTTGCGCCGCGCTGGACTGCCCGATGGCGGTAACCCCGAAGGTCAACTGCGACGGGCTCACATTCAATCCGGACTGGACCTGCCCCGTGCCGTTCAGCGGCACGGTCACCGGCGCCACGCCCAGAGTCGAAGAGGTGACCGTCAATATAGCCGCGCTTCCGCCCGCCGCGGCTGGAGTGAAGATCACCTGCACCGTGCAACTGCTCCCGTTGGCGAGCGTCGCCCCGCAGGTGGTGGCGCCTGTTGTAAAGCTGCTGGCGGCCTGGCCTGTGATCTGGAAGCCCACATTGGCCATCGGCGCTCCGCCGGTGTTGGACACCGTCAGCGTCAAGGCCGAACTGGCCACACCCACCTGCTGCGCCGGAAAGTTCAAACTCGGCGGGCTGACGGAGATCGCCGGCGGCTGCACGCCCGTGCCGCTCACAGCCACGGTCTGCGTGCGCAGCGCATCCGCGACGGTCAGCGTACCCGTCTGGGGGCCCAGTTGGCTGGGAGCATAGACGACGCTTATCGTGCAGCTCGCCGACCCGGACAACTGCGTGCCGCAGTTGTCCGATTCGTTGAACGCCCCGCTCACCGTGATGGCGATTCCCGTCAGCGGCAGGTCTCCGGTATTCGTCAGCGGTACGGCCTGGGCCGGCGATAGCTGCCCCACCACCACGCCTCCAAAACTGAGTGAGGTGGCCGGTAGGCTGTCTGTGGGCGCGGCCCAGCCAAAGCCGCTCAGCGCCACGGTCTGGGTTCCGGCGCCATCGGTCAGCGTCAGGGTTCCCGCCGCCGCTCCCCGTTGCGTGGGAGTGAAGGTCAACTGAATCTGGCAGTCGGTCTGGGCCGCCAGCGTACTGGTTCCGCACGTGTTGCTCGCAATCGCGAAGGGCGGGGTGATGGTGATGCCGGTGATGGAAACCGCCGTACTGCCGCTGTTGCCGGCTTCCACCTGGAACAGGCCGGAGGTCGTTCCCACCTCCACCGGCGGCGACGAGGAGCTCTGGCCGGGCGACGGGTCGAAGCCGATGCTGGAAGGAGTCAGCGTTACGGTTCCCGCGGCGGCGCCGGTCCCGCTCAACTCGACCGTAAGCTGCCCACCGGAAACATTCGCGTAGATGGTCATCTGGCCCGTCCGGCTGCCTGTCGCGGTAGGCGTAAACGTCACCTGAATGGTACAGCTCGCGCTTGTGGCTATGGCCGTATTCACGCAGTCGTCGGTCTCGCTGAAGTCTCCGCTCATGGTGATCGCAGTTGGCGTCAAGGCAAGGAGACCCGTGTTCTCCAGAGTTACTGTTTGCGCGCTGCTGGTGGTTCCGAAGACCTGGCTTCCGAAGGTCAGAGATGCGGGGTTGGCGGTCGCGGTCGTCAATCCCGCGGACGCGCTCCATAAGGGAATCTGCCAGATGCCGCGTCCGTAGGTCGCCGCCACCAGCACCTGCGCCGCTGAGCTCGCCGGAGAGGCGTTCAGTTGCACCACCGGCGCCCCAGGGAGTCCGGTTCCAAACGGCGACCAGCAAGTGGAAACCTCATCGGTGCAGGAGGCGATCTGGGTCGTGAAGTATACCCCCGCATCCGTGGCAACATAGACCGTATTCGCGTTCTGCGGGTTCACCACCAGGCTGCTGGCCGGAGCCCAGGGTAGATTGGCCATCAATTGCGCCCAGTGCGCTCCCCCATCGGTCGAGAGATAGACCGCCCTCACTTTCTCCGCGGTGGAGAGCATCCCCTCCACCGTCAGGTAGACCGTGTTTCCGCTCGGGTCGTGGGAATCGATGAAGATACTGGAGATGTCCAGGCCGTATGCGTTCATCGCGTAGCTGTCGTTGGTCACCGGATTCAGCGTCAGATCGCGCCACGCGGACCAGTTGCCCGTGGCGACGTTATAGGTCGCGCTCAGCACATGGCCGGGCAAGAGCGAGCCGCCATCCGCCGAGCCGTACATGCCCACGTAAACCACTTCGCCGCCGCTGGGGAACGCGAGCGAGGCGGAAATCGGCCCAGCCGCAATCGAGCGAATCAGCGCATCGCCATTGCAGAAGCCAGTGGAGGCCGGGTCGTCCAGGATAGGGCTGATCGCGTTGCTCGCGCTCCAGCCAACGCCGTCGGCCGACCCGCGCCAGACGCGGCAGGTTGCGATCAGCAACTGCGTGTCATCCAGCGGGTCCACCAGAAAAGGCGCGGGCGCAGTCATGGTGTACCCATCCCCATCCACGTCCGCATCGGTGACTACCGCGCTGGCGCCGAACGTGGCCGGAGTGCAAGGCGCCGTCTCATTGCACAGGTAGATGGAAACTCCCGCCTCGCTGTTCACATACCAGTTCAGGTTGTTTCTCGCGTCGATCTCCACCGGGCCGCCTTCACCGCCCAGAATCTGCGGCCAGTCCGCTGTCGGCCCGGTGGCGCTCTTTACGCCCGCCGTCCCGTTCACCCCCAGCCCGGCCATCATCGTGTAGGGTGTGTTTTCGGACGCGGAGATGCTCATCACCTCCGCCAGCGATCCCAGGCTCCCGTTCAGATTCTGGAAGTGGGCGGCGTCGGTGGCCGCGCAGACCTGCCCCGTCTCACCGATTGCGTCCATCGAGCGCCATAGTCCGCTGTCGTTGCCTACAAAAATCTCCAGCGGATTGGCCGCATTCCACTCCACCGCATGCTGAAACTCACCTACCTGCGCACAAAAGCCGACCGTGGAATTGGTGGTATTGCGCCACTGGCAACCCTTGGACAGAGGGCAGTTGGTCTTCCACAGGTCGTTGGCCCCAGCCAGCAACATCATCTCCTGTCCGGAGGGAACCGCGGCCAGCGCCAGGTTGTAGTCGCCGTTGCCAATGGTCGCAGCTCCATCGATGGTGCTCGTCTCCAGCACCACCGTGTTCCATTGCTGCTGAAAGGCGATGCTCTGATTCGCGCAAACGCCCGCGCTCAGCGCGCACTGGTCCTGCCAGATTCCCTGGTCCTGGTTGTAGGCATCCACCGTCCATGCAAAGGTGTCTCCGGTCTGCGGATTCACCGCCAAGGTTCCGCGAAAGATCGGGCAGTCGATGGAGCCAATGGCGCCGGAGTTGGTGGGACAGAAGGCCGCCGTCAACCCTGCGCCGGGCTGCACCGCCAGCCGCGTCCAGGTCACGCCGTCCTTCGACTGGTAATACCCGTGGTAGCGCACCGCCGCCACAAACAATTGCCGCACCGGGTTCCACACCACCGATGTCGCGGCATTGCCATCGGGACTCGCAAATGGATCGCTCGGTCCCTGCACATCCGCCCCGGCTCCGTCCTTGATGGTTGCGATGTGCCAACTGGCTCCCCCATCGGACGAATAGTACAGCCCCTCGTAGCTCTGTTGGGGCCGGTCCGCATTCACCAGCGTCCCCTCGTAGGCTTGCGAGACCGCGGCCACCACCAGCTGCGGATTGACCGTGCTCCACGCAAAGCCGGCGAAGCCTTCCCCGGCAAAGCTGAAGTCATGGCTGCTCAGGAGTTCCTCAAAGTCCACCGTGTTGGCAATCAGGCTCCAACTGTTTCCCCCGTCGGTCGAGCGCAGGATTCCGGCCCCATAATAGGAGTCGAGCGCATCGTTGGGGTCGCCGGTTCCGGCCAGAATCACGCCGCCCCCGGTCGCTCCCGTCCCGCACCCCGCGACCGTCCCCGGCTGCACCGTCAATGCACCGATGCTGATCGAAGCGTCCTGTGCGCCGCTCAGGACCGCCACGGTGTCCGTCAATGGCGTGAAGACGATCGAAGACGCACTGGAAGTGGCGGCATTCTGCGCCAGCCATACCCCGCCTCCGGTCGTTCCCAGGTAGAGACAATTGCCGGTCGAGTCCGAGGGGTCAAGCGCCAGCGCGGAGACCCTGCCCGTCACTAGGCCATAGTTAGGGGTCAATACCGCGGTGGGGCCCAGCGGCTGCCAAGTCGCCGTCTCCGCTGCCTGCGTCTGTGGTCGAACCGCATCGGCGCGCAAGCCAGTTGCCCGCAGGTTGCCCCGCGAGGCTTCGCTTCGTACCCGTCTGCGCCCTTGCGTCCAGCCCCGCTCCGCCAGAAACCTCTGCGCCTGAATCACCCGAGGAGGCAGATTCGTCCGCGCGGGAGCTTTCTGCGCCGCTGCGCCTTGCGCCCGCGCCGGCATCGCAACTGCGGCCAGAAGGAGAGCAAGCGTCAGCGCCGCCTGCATCCCGCCGGCCCATCCGCCGCGGCAACCGGCCTTCCTGGCAGGATAGACACTCAGCCTTCTCCTGTCGCTGGGGGCAGGCTCACCGGAAATCCGCCGAAAGACACGCATGAACACACGTCCGGAATCCGATTCCGGCCTCTCCTCTCCTCATCTTCGGAGGGAGATCTGGCCGGAACCCAATGGATTAGACAGCGCGAAACACGCATTTTCCGGGTTCGGGATCAGGCTTCGATTATAGTACGAAAACGGCACGGGTGGGTGTGTGGGGACTCATTTACGTCCCGCAAGCCTTTGCCTAAACCGTCGGAGCGCCTAAAACAGACCTAGCCCACCGCCCGCATCGCCACTGCATCCAATAGCCGACGCCCGCGCGCCCTCGCGCACCGTCCCTCCGCGACTCGCCAAGGCGCGGTTCCGGCCACCAGCCAGGCATGCTCCTCCGGAGCCTGCGGCGTTTCGGGTGTGGGGCTCGCCTCGAATCGGTTGCTGCCTCCATTCTGCATTCAGGTCCAGAAACGAACATTCCGTTCACCCGACTCACATCGTTAAGACGTTTTTGGGTTAGAATGTTCTCGTTTAGGATTTCTCCCGCGGGCTGGTGTTGGCGAGAAAGAGTGCAAGATGATGGACTGGGTTCCAATAGTGGCGGCTCCGGCTATCGCCGGAGGTTTTTCAATCATTTGCGAGTTCATCCACCACTGGCTGACTACTCGCCCCGGGGACGGCCATCCGGTTTCAGCCGTGAGTAACGCCAATCCGACAACTCATGAGACAGAAGCAAAGCGGTTGACGGAACGGAAACGCGCGAGAGCGAGGCGATCCATGGCATGGAAACGCGCGCGGGATCTTAGCATGATCCTCTTCGTCGTTATCGTAGGCGTAGAAGGTGGGTTGGCATTTCTACCTCGCATGTGGACCGGTTCAGGGACTCATTTAGCCGGAATTAGCATCGCTATCACGCAGATTCCGCCAGCTGGTGAAGGAGGTCCCGACAGAATGGGGCACATAGCGGGGAAAGTGTCCGGTGTCAAGCCCGAGGACCTTCGGCGCGAGGACTTTCGGGTTGTTGTCTACGCAAAAGCCGACCACTGGTACGTCCAACCATTTGCCTCGGTGCCGACAACCGGCATCAACGATAACGGCACGTGGGAAAACGACACGCATCTTGGGAATCGATATGCCGCCCTGCTCGTGAAACCATCATACCAACCGCCGCAGATTGCTGATGTATTGCCGAATATTGGCGGCGACGTCGTCGCCACGACGAATATGGCGCCGATGCCCTAGAAGGAAGCGGGCAGGTGAGAACCTGCGCCTTAGTCAGGACAAAGAAGGAGGAGCCTTCAGTATGAAAGCGAGAAGTTTCGGACAATCTGGCATACGCTGCCTCTGGCTCATGCTTGTCGTCACGCTCGTGCCTCAAGCACTCAGTCTTGGGCAGCAATCGTCGTCCTACCAAAGCAATAACAGTGCAAAGGCATCTATTTCCATAACAGGCGTCCCGCACGCAGGGCCGGGCGGAGACGAGCCGATAGAAGCCATCTCCGGTGTGGTGCGGAAAGTTGACTTCGCAGCGCACAAGGTTGTTGTGTATGCCTATGCCGGCGGAACTTGGTGGGTCCAGCCAACGGCCGCCAATCCGCTCACCGATATTGATAGGACTGGAAAATGGGAAACGGACACCCACCTCGGAAGTACTTACGCAGCCCTGTTGGTGAGGCAGTCGTTCAAGCCGTCGGCCACTATTGGCACCCTTCCTAACGTGCAAGGAGACATCGTCGCCATCGTTAAAGTGGCCGGAGTGAAATAGACAAGCCTATCGAGCCGAGCTGGGCTCTCCCCATCGGCGCGGGGCTGAGGCAGTTGCGTCTCCTGGGGGCTCTCAGTCTTTTTTGAGCGTGAGGCCTTCCCTTGCCCGTCGAATAGGAACCGTCCGCAGAATGGCTATGCTTCCGCCCTACCAGTTTCCCCACGCCCGGCTGATGTAGTCGGCCAGCGTCAGGCTGATGAGCGTGAGAAACATGAAGATGCCCGCGCCGACGGTCAGCACGGTCAGCTTCGAGCTGTAGCGCACGTGCATGAAGTAAAGCACCACCAGGACGGCCTTGGTGGTGGCGATGGCCAGCGCGATAACGGGATTCCAGACGCCCAGGTCGATAAACGACGCCCATACCGTGAGCCCTGTGCCCGCGAGCAGCGCGAAGAGGATCACCACGTAGACCCTGGGGCCGACTATGTGGTGCGCGAGTTGGTTGTGTCCGCTCATGCCGTTTGTCCTCATTGCTGCCGTTCGCTTGCCCATAACCCCTAATTCCTAACCCCTATTGATGCCTGCTGATCAAATAGAGCAGCGCGAAGAGATAGATCCAGACAATGTCGATGAAGTGCCAGTAGAGGCCGAAGTTCAGTACGTAAGTAGAGTGGCCTGAGGTGTAAGCCCCGGCCCGGGCGCGCAGGATCATGAATGCCAGTATTCCGACGCCGATGATCATGTGCGCCGCGTGCATGCCGGTCATCAGGAAGTAGAGCGAGAAGTAGAGCTCGGTGTGGCGCGCCATGTCCGGCGGCAGCGGCTTGTCGTGATACTCCGAATAAACTTCGGGCTCCGATTGCGGATCGACAAACGACTGCAGGCTGTAATGAAATCCGGGAACGTGATGCTTTTCGATCTTCTCCCGGTACTCGATGGTTTTGATACCCAGGAATCCCAGGCCGAGCAAGCAGGTGAGCGAGAGGCAGAGGACGAGCCCTCGCCTGCGGCCGGTCTGGGCGCACCACACTCCCATGGCCATGGTGAAGCTGGAGACGATCAGCACCAGCGTGTTCAGCGTGCCCCAGCGCACATCCAACTGGTGCGAGCCGGCCACAAACGCCGGGTAATACCAGTTGCGATAGATCAAATACGCGGTAAACAACCCGCTGAAGAACATGACCTCGGTCACCAGAAACAGCCACATGGCGAAGCCGGCCGTATCGGCCTGCTGCTCGACGGAATTGAAGTGGTGGCGCAGATAGGACGGATGCTCTTCATGAGCGGGTTCCGGCGCGCCATGGGCAATCGCGGGACTATCCGGCACTGTTCACCTCTTTCTGGCGCTTTTGATTCTGAACCTCCAGCCACTCGTAGTCGTAGGCTTCGTGGTCCATCGCCGGCATCTCGGCAAAGTTCTCGGTCAACGGCGGGGATTGGGTCTGCCACTCCAGGCCTGTCGCCTGCCAGGGATTGTCGCCCGCCACCGCGCCGTACTTCAGCGACCAGACCAGATACAGCACCGGCAGCAGGTAGCCCACGCCCAGAATGGTCGCGCCCGCGGTGGAGAAGACATTCAGCACCTGAAACTCCGGCGGGTACGAAGCGTAGCGCCGCGGCATGCCCAAAACTCCCAGAATGAACTGCGGGAAGAAGGTGAAGATGAACCCGATGAACGTAACCACGGCCGCCAACTGTGACAGCTTCTCCGGATACATTCGCCCCGTCATCTTGGGCCACCAGAAGTGGATGCCGGCCAGAAACGCCATCAGCATGCCGCCCACCATGACGAAATGGAAGTGGGCCACGATGAAGTAGGTTTCCGTCAGATGAATATCGGTCCCCGATGAGCCCAGGAAGACGCCGGTGAGTCCGCCGATGGTGAACAATCCCATGAAGCCGAAGCTGTAGAGCATCGGCGTCTCGAAGGTGATCGAGCCTTTGTAAAGCGTGAAGGTCCAGTTGAATATCTTGATGGCCGAGGGCACGGCGACCAGCATGGTAAGCAGCGAGAAGATCAGCACCGAGTAGTTCGAGATGCCCATGATGAACATGTGGTGGGCCCAGACAAAGAAGCCGAAGATGGCGATGGCCACCGACGAGAAGGCCACCGCCGTATAGCCGAAGACCCGCTTGCGGCTGAAGGTCGAGATGGTCTCGGAGATGACTCCCATGCCGGGCAGAATCATGATGTAAACCGCCGGGTGCGAGTAGAACCAGAACAGGTGCTGGAAGAGAAGCGGATCGCCGCCCTTGGTGGGGTCGAAGACGCCGATGCCGATGGTGCGTTCCAGCGCGACCAGAACGATGGCGATGGCCAGCACCGGCGTGCCCAATACCATGAGAAGGCTGGCCGCATAATGCGACCACACAAACAGCGGCAGCCGGAACCAGGTCATCCCCGGCGCGCGCATCTTGTGGATGGTCACAATGAAGTTCAGGCCGGTAAAGATGGAGCTGAAGCCAGCCACGAAGACCGCCAGGCCGGTGGTTATCACATTGGTGTTGACATAGTGAGTGGAGAGCGGCGTGGTGAAGGTCCAGCCGGTATCGACGCCGCCGACGGCCATGGTGTAAATGGCCAGGATGCCGCCCGCCATGTAGAGATACCAGCTGAGCAGGTTGATCCTGGGCAGCGCCAGGTCCTTGGCCCCGATCATCATGGGGATCAGGAAGTTGCCCAGCGTGGCCGGCACCGACGGCACCAGGAAGAAGAAGATCATGATGACGCCGTGCATCGTGAACACCTTGTTGTAGGTGTCGGTGGCCATCAGATCGGCCCGCGGAGTTAGTAGTTCCAGGCGGATCAGCCCGGCGAGCGCCCCGCCGATGAAGAAGAAGAACGTGATCGAGATCAGGTAAAGAATCGCAATCCGCTTGTGGTCGCCGGTCAGCAGCCAGCTCAGGATTCCATTCTCCTTGGTGAGATAGTTCACCTTGGGAATCCTGGCCGTGGATTGGTCGGGAAGACTCACGATTGTGGCGCTCATTGCTTCACCATCCCTTGGGTAGCGGGCTGCTGCACGGCGGACCGTTGAACGGCGGTTTCGGCCGCAGTCTGCGGTCGCCGCGGCGACCCCTCGCTGCCCGGCGGCAGGTCGGTCGTGTTCAGCGTCTGCTGAATGCGGTAGCCGGAGTCGAGGTTCTTGATGTACTCCACCAGCGCAATAACTCCCTCCTCGCTGATCTGCCCCTGGTAAGTGGGCATGATAGGCGCATAACCCTGAGTTACATGCTGCGAGGGGTTCAGAATGGACTCGCGCAGATAGCCTTCGTCGGCGGTCACCGCGCCTCCGCTGGCCAGCGGCAGCTTCGCTCCGTAGACGTTGGCCAGATTCGGCCCGCGCGCATCGGGCCGCGCGTTGTGGCAGGCCGCGCAACTCAGGCTGGCAAAGAGCCGCTCGCCGTTCTGCGCCAGCGACAGGCCGCTGGTGGATTCGGCAAGCCACTGCTTGTAATCCTCCGGCGTCATCACCACCACGTCGCCGATCATCTGCGAGTGGTTCGTCCCGCAGTACTGCGTGCAGAAGAGGTGATAGGTTCCCGGCTCGGTGGCCTCAAACCAGACGGTCGTGTAGCGGCCGGGAATCGCCTCGCGCTTCACCCGGAAGGCGGGAATCGAAAAGCTGTGGAAGACATCCTGCGAGATCAGCGTCAACTGCACCGCGCGGCCCGTGGGCACATGCAGCGCATTGATCTCGTGCTGCCCGCCCGGATGCTCGGCCTTCCACATCCACTGCTTGCCCACCACGTAAATGTTCATGGCGTTGGCCGGCGGCGTGTAGACGCGGAAATAAATCAGCGCGCCCCACACGAACATCACCAGAAACAGCCCCAGCGGAATAATCGTCCAGGTGGCCTCGAGCAGCGTCGATCCCTCCACCTGCACCGCGACCGGATGCCGCTTCTTGCTGTAGAGAATAGAGAAACTCGCGACCAGCAGGACCACGATCGTCAGCCCGATCAGGCTCACCAGCACCATGAAGAACAGCAGCGCGTCCATCTGCGGCGCAATGCGCGACGCCTCCGGTGGAAACAGCGGGAAGTTCTTCGTCCACTTGACGAGAAACTGCCAGAGTACTGGGCTGATGTGGTCCATTCCGTTATCCGTTCCCCTTTGTACCTGTCTCCGTCGTACCTGTTCCCGGCCGGCTGTCGCGCCGCGCATCGAGGCGGAACATCGCCAGCATGAATCCGCCCAGCGTGAACACCGTTACCAGCCCGCCCAACTGAACCACTCGCGCCACGATCAGCGAGTGCTTGTTGGTCGTGGGATCGTAGTGATAGCAGTAAGTCAGTATGTTGTCCACCGGCGAGCCGATGCGATTGGCCGAAGCATCCACCAATCCCAGCCGCAGATCCTTGGGCGAATACTCCACTCCCATGTAATACTGCGCCAGCTTGCCCTCCGGCGTGACTATCTGAATGGCGCTGGCGTGGGCAAATTGGGTGAGCTTGCCGTCCGGCCCTGGGATCTTCACGTAGCCGAAGCCCACAGCCTTGGCAAGAGCGTCGATGTTAGGCTGCGTACCGGTCAGAAAGTGCCAGCCCGCCGCCGTCTCCGGATGCCCGTAGCGCTTCAGGTAGGTGCGCTTCTTGGCAGCGGCCAGCTCCGTCCCTTCGGTGGGATCGATGCTCACGACAATCACGTCGAAGTCCTTGCCGGGAACGAACTTCACCATCTGCAATGCGCCCGTCAGCCCGTTCAGTTCCTCCGAGCACAGCATGGGGCACTGATAGTAAACCAGCGCCAGAATCGCCGGACGCCCGCCCGCCGCGGCGGGCTTGCCGAAGTAACTGGCCAGTTGAACCTGCCTGCCGGCGTCGTCGGTGAAGGTGAGATTCAGCGGCAGTTGCTGATTGAGATTCTGCGCAATGCCCACGCCGTTCAGAATTGCCGGCGGCTTGTCGTTGACCGGACCGATCTGCTTGTCGCCATAACTGGAAACCTGCGCCATCAGAGCCGGCGCTAACACCGCCGCGCAGAATGCCGAAGCAACCGCCGCGCGCCTCGCCGCGCTTTGCCAACCTTTCCGGATTTTGCCTTCGCTCCGCATCTTCATCCCATCCGATCCAAAACAGTTACTGGCTGCCCCAGGTCTCGATTCCGAGACCTGGGAAACCACAAATCTCAACCCGACGCGCCTTTCAGCGCTCTCTACTTCCGCCTGCTCGTCGCGACCTGCAACTGCGCCTCGTCCTGCTCATACCCGGTGCGCGCAAATCCATTGGTCAAGGGAACCGCCACCACCGGCTCGCTGTCTCCGGTCAGCAGCGGCGCGTGTTCCACCTTGGGCGCCACCGGCAATCCGCTCTGCGTAATCAACTCCATCGCCCGCTCGATGGGAATCCTCACTCGCCGCGGCGAGCCCTGCGCCTGGTCGGCCCAGCTGTAGTGCTCCAGCAGCAGATCCTCCCTGGCATGCAGATCGGCGGTCTCCTGGCTGCCGTCGTCGGTCTGCAGGCGGGGCGTGGGGAACTGCTGCGTCATCTGGTCGAGCTTGCTCTGCATCTCCGGATTGGAGGGTATGTTGCCCAGCGGCCGCACGTCCACCGTCGTAGCCCACTTGCTCTTCGGCCCAAATTCCTTCACGTCCTCCTTCGCCATGTGGGTGAAGAGCACCTTGCCGACCCCATAGCAAAGCACGGCCGTCACTACTACAAAGATGCTCAGCGCAGTCAGAAAGACCAGAACTCCCGAGACGCGCACGTCGGACCGCTCGAAGCCGGCGGATACGTCAACCTCTTCCCCGGAGTGGTCTTCCGGCTTTTGCCAAAGACCGTGCCCCGAATCGTCGTCTCTATGTGTGGACATGCTCAGGCTCCAATATCTCCGCAACGTGCGGATCGTTGGTCTGCACCAGCGGCCGCGCCTTCAAGCGAGTGCAGTAATAGGCAACCCAGAAAGATGTCATCGCCACCGGCACGGCGACGTATTCAAGAATTCCCCAACTGAAGTGCAGGTTGCGGGCCGCATCCTTGAAGTTCGGCTCGATCAGCCAGAAAAGATCGAAGACCCTGGCGAAGATCATCCATTGACAGACCAGCACCAGGCGCTTCTTGTTGCGCTTCAAATCGCGCGACAGGAGCAGCGTGAAGGGAATCAGCCAGTGAAAGACGAAATCCAGCGTGACAATCACGCCCCAGCCGCCCATAAAGCGGTCCAGGTACCATGGAATCTCCTCCGGCAGGTTCCCAGACCAGATGATGAGGAACTGCGAAAAAGCCAGGTAGATATTCAGCATTACAAAGGCGAAGGCGAACTTGCCCAGGTCGTGCTGCTCGGTCGAGCGCAGGATGGTGCGGAAGGGCTCTCCCTTGGAGAGTGAAACGGCGACGATAATGGAGAGCGCAAGCACCGCGTATCCCTGCGCAACCAGGAACAGCAGGCCGTAGACCGACGAATACCATGTGGGATCGAGCGACATGACCCAGTAGATGGCCGCCGCGGACATGGTAATGGCATACACAACGATGCCCGGTCCGCTGATGTTCTCCAGTCGCTTGATCCACTCGGGAGTGGAAGACGGCGGGTCGGCATCCCGTTGCAGGCCCAGCGAGTTGAGTCTCCATGTGTAGTAACCCCAGATGGCAAAGCAAAGCAGACTCACCCACACGAAAGCCGCCGGATTCAGCATCGGCTGCTTGAAGCGGATCGCATGCTCGATCGTCTCCAGTTGCTCCGCGCTGATCCAGCCGCGCTTCACGCCATCCTCCACCATCGCTGGACTGGCCCACAGGTAGAGCTTTTTCAGGCTGAAGGCAACCACCAGCCAATATGCGAAGACCACCGGCAGCGTGCGGCTCATGGCTTCCAGAGGCCGGCGAAGCAACAGGCCCCACTTGCCGCCGGAGCAGTATTGCACCATCAGCATCGCCAAGCCGCCCACCGCAAAGCCGAAGGTGAGCATCAGGCCCAGCAGCCAGGCGCGCAGCACATGGTCGATGGACCCCTCGGCGACGGCCAGCCCAACGGCGACAACCGAAGCGGCCGACCCGATGGCCAGCGCGCGCTGTTGCCAGCCGTCCACAAAGGCCGGGGCGCCCAGATCGGCGGGGAGCGTGTTGGCGTGAGTCTCGTGAGCCATTCCGTATGTCCTTACCTGACGGCCGCGGGAGCCGGTTTGCTGGCGGGAATTACGATCTTCGGGTTCTCGGGATTGGCCGGGGCCAGCGCCGGCGTTCCCTGTACCGCATCGTGCGGATAGGCTTGAATCGCCGTCGCCGGCAGCGTCCACGGGTTCGCGTACTCCGGGTGGCCGGTCTTTGCGGCAAGTTCCTGAAGGCTTTCAACGCGCACGCCCGCGGGCACATCCTTCTCCGTAGCCGCCTGGCTGCGCTGCAGTGCGCGAATGTAAGCCGCAACCGCCCAGCGATCGACGGGCGTCAACTGAGCCGAGTAGTCGGGCATGGCCCCGTAGCCGTGCGTCATCACGTAGAAGTAATGCGAGATGGGCTGAGACAAACGCACCTGGTCGTGAAAGTTGCCGGCCGGCTTGAAACCCCGCTCCACAATCGCGCCCAGTCCATTGCCCACCCGCGAATGGCACGGCGAGCAATAGATGTTGAACCGTTCCTGGCCGCGCTTCAGCACCTCCATCGTTACCGGGAAAGGCATCTCGTTCAGCTCTTCGCGATAGCCGTTCGCGCCCTGGACGACTCCGGTATAGAAGTAGCTGTCCTCGCGCAACTGCCCACGCGCCACGGTATTCGCCACCTGCGGACGCGCGCCGCGGTGGTCGGCAAAGAACTCCGACCCGCGCTGCGAAATCAGCTTCGGCTGGTCCTGCATGTCCTGTCGGCATCCGGCGATGAGCATCAGCGCGGCCAGGCCCGCGACGGCGAAAACCCGTGGGTGCCCCAGGTCTCGCTTTTGAGACCTGGGAGAGCTGGGTGCCCCATCCTTGCTGTCATCCTGAGCGGAGGTCGCCGCGGCGACCGAAGTCGAAGGACCTGCGGTTGATTCTGCCGCAAGGGTGGGAATGCACGAATACCGAATGAGGCGGCGAACTTCCATCAGTACTGCACCTCCACCACGGAAACCGGCTCAAAACCTTCCAGATAGGCTCTTGTTTCCAGCAGATCGAACTTGGGGTCGAGCGCCTCCAGGCACAGAAAGAACTTATCCGTCGTTGCCCCATCGCGGAAGTTGGGCGCGTTGAAGAGCGGATGATAGAGCGCCGGCAGGCCGTTCAGCGCCAGCATGCCGAACCCCGCCGAAAGTCCGGCAAAGAGAATCGTCCACTCGTATGCGGGCACGACGAAGGCCGGCCAGGAGTACAGCGGACGCCCGCCGATATTCAGCGGATACGCCCACACCGAGATCCAGGTCTCGAGCGCGAACATCGCCACCAGGCCCATCAGCCCGCCAATCAGCGTGATCAGCGGCACCTTGTTGCGGTGGAAACCGATGGCCTCGGCTGCCTCTTCCACCGGATAGGGCGTGTAGCAGTCCATGCGCCGCCAGCCGTCGAGCCGCGCTTGCCGGACAGCTCTCACCAGATCGCCCGGCGTGTCGAATTCGGCCAGCAGACCGTAGGTTCCTTCGCGTGGGGGCATCAGTCGGCAGCCTCCGCTCTGGCCTTGGGCGTGATCTTCGCCTGCGGCAGCAACATGCGGACTTCGTTCATCGGAATCATGGGCAGGAAGCGCACGAACAGCAGGAACAGCGCCGTGAACAGTCCCAGCGTGCCGACAAAGGTCATATAGTCCCACCTGGTGGCGCGATAGGTTCCCCACGCCGAGGGCAGAAAGTCGCGGTAGAGGCTCGTAACAACAATCACAAATCGCTCAAACCACATGCCCGTGTTGACCAGGATGGAGATGAAGAACATGTACGGAATCGAGGTGCGCAACTTTCGCGACCACAAGGTCGTCAGAGGAATCGCCAGGTTGCAGGTGATGAGCACCCAGTAAGCCCAGCCCATCGGTCCGAACATGCGGTTCCACATCATGAAGGCTTCCCAGTGCGAGGCCGAGTACCAGGCCATGAAGACTTCCATCGCGTACCCGTAAGCCACGATGAATCCCGTAGCCAGCATCACCTTGCCCATGTTGTCGATATGGCGCTCGGTGACCAGAGCCTCCAGGTGATAGAACTTGCGCAGCGGAATGGCCAGCGTCAGCACCATGGCGAAGCCCGAATAGATGGCGCCCGCCACAAAGTAGGGCGGGAAGATGGTCGTGTGCCAGCCCGGCAGAACCGCCACGGCGAAGTCGAAGCTGATGACCGTGTGCACGGAGAGCACCAGCGGCGTTGCCAGCCCGGATAGCAGCAGAGCGGCCGTCTCGTAGCGCATCCAGTGGCGCACCGATCCGCGCCAGCCCACCGACAGAATGCCATAAAAATACTGGGCGATCCTCGATTGGGCGCGATCGCGGAAGGTGCCCAGATCCGGAATCATGCCGATGTACCAGAAGACGATGGAGATGGTGGCGTAGGTGGAGACCGCGAAGACGTCCCACATCAGCGGCGAGCGGAACTGCGGCCAAACCGTCATGGTGCTGGGATAGGGAAAAAGCCAGTAACCCAGCCACGGACGGCCCAGGTGGATCACCGGGAACATGCCGGCGCAGACCACGGCGAAGATGGTCATGGCCTCGGCAAAGCGGCTGATGGAATTGCGCCATCCCTGCTTGAAGAGCAGTAGAATCGCGGAGATCAGCGTGCCGGCGTGGCCGATGCCGATCCACCATACGAAGTTGATGATGGCGAATCCCCACGCCACCGGCTGCGACACGGCCCAGATGCCGACGCCCTCCAGGAACAGCCAGGTCAGAGCCACCATCAGCATGGTGGCCCCGGCGCCGGCGGCGCTGAAAAAGGCAAACCAGCCCAGCGGCGTGCGCGGCGTGAGCACTAGCGCCGAGATCTTCTCGGTGACCGACCTGAAGGTCTGCCCCGGCGCAATCACCCGGTATTCGCCGGTGGCGGGATCGATGCGCGCCGCGCCGGTCATATCGAGTTTTGCTTCGTTCGCTTTCAGATCGCTGTCTGCCATCGTGGCTCTAACCCTTCGCCGGTACGTGTTCCACCGGCGCCGCTTCGAGTTCCCGGTTCGGATTCAATACCGCGGCCACATAGGTAGTCCGCGGACGCGTGTTCACGTCGGCCAGCACCTGGTAGCTGCGCTGGTCGGCTTGCAGCTTCGCCACACGGCTCTGCTTGTCGTTGATGTTGCCGAACGTGATGGCCGCGGCCGGGCATGCCTGCTGGCAGGCGGTCACAATCTCGCCGTCGCGGACCGGGCGATTCCCCTTGTCGGCCTCGATCTTCGCCGCCTGAATCCGCTGCACGCAGTAAGTGCACTTCTCCATCACGCCGCGCGAGCGCACCGAGACATCGGGGTTGCGCAGCAGCTTCAAACTCTCCGTCTCATAGTCCGAGTAGAGCAGGAAGTTGAAGCGCCGCACCTTGTAGGGGCAGTTGTTGGAGCAATAGCGCGTGCCCACGCAGCGGTTGTAAACCATCGCGTTCAGCCCCTCGGGTGTATGCACCGTTGCGCCCACCGGGCAAACCTGCTCGCAGGGCGCGTTCTCGCAGTGCTGGCAGGCCATGGGCTGGAAGTGAGCGCGCGGCGCGGCCAGATCGCCCTCGAAATAAGTATCGATACGCAGCCACTGCATATTGCGCCCGATGCGCACCTGCTGCTTGCCCACCACCGCAATGTTGTTCTCGGCATAACAGCTCACGATGCAGGCGTTGCAGCCCGTGCAACTGTTCATGTCGATGGACATGCCCCAGGCATTGTCCTTGTACTCCCAGTTGGGAAAGAGCGAGTTGTCTCGATTCGTCTTGGTGTGGGTCTCGCCCTCATTGGCGAAGCCCGGATTGGCCTTGAACTCGTCGAGGGTGGCGTAGCGAACAATGCCGCGCTCGCCGATGGCCTCATCGGCTTCGAGCGAGTTGTTGCCGTTGCCCTGCTGGCCGAACAGCTTCGGCCTGTGGTCCTGGTAGTGGCTCTTGGTGATCGCCGTGCCCCATTTGCCATCGACTTTCCTGATCGATCCAACGGCGTAAAATGGCGCGTCCGAGGTGCGAATCGAGTAGGCATTGAATCCCGCGCCCGAGCCTACGCGACCGGCAAACTGGCGGCCGTATCCCAGATGCACAGTTACTGAGTTATCGGGATGCCCAGGCGCAACAACCACCGGCGCATTGACCTTGCGGCCTTGCACCGTCAGCTCGACGATGTCGTCTTCTTCCAGGTCCAGCTTGGTGAGCGTCGCGCCTGAAACCAGCGCCGCATTGTCCCAGCTAAGGTTGGTCACCGGCTTGGGCAGCTCCTGCAGCCAGCCCACATTCGACCAGCGGCCGTCATAGATATTCGGATCGGGACGGAAGATGATCTCGAGAGCGTCTTTCGGTGACGGCATAGGAATCTTCACGCCAAATGGAGTGGGGGCATTGCCTAGCCCATTCAAATCGTTTGCCGTCCCTTCGATCCACCCAGCGTGCAGCGCCCTGCGCCAGCCCGTTTCAAAATCGTTTGGACAGATTCCGGCACAGTTTGGCATGAACTTCGATTTCCAGGTCTCACGCACCGCTTCGTACGCGCTCAGCCCCGGCTCATTCAGCAGCACCTGAAGCACGTCGTGCGCCGTCTTGCCGCCGTAGAGCGGATCGATCATCGGCTGAATAATCGAAACCGTTCCATCGTAAGCCCGCGCATCCGACCACGACTCCAGAAAATGCGCCGCCGGAATATGCCAGTGCGCAATCTGTCCCGTCTCATCGACGTGCGAACCCAAGTGCGCAACAGTCTTTGCCTTGTCGAAGGCAGCCGCGAAATCCAAATCGGCAGGAGCGGAGTAAATCGGATTGGCATTCAGAATTACCAGCCAATCGACCTTGCCGGCATGCAGGTCCGACACCAAGGCCTTCATTTCCGCAATCTGGTCAGACGGAAGAGGGTGCGCAGGGTCCGAAAAATTGCCGACCGTATTGCCCCAGTTCCCCAGCCAACGATTGATCGCCAGTGCCAGCCCAGCCACGATGGGATCTTGATACAGCCCTGGAATCACTGCGCTCTTACCCGTATGAGCCTTCAGGTCCTTGACTAGGGCAGCCAAGAACTCCCTCTGCTCATTACTCCATGGGTACGCAGGAACACCCGGAAGAGGCACACCAACGGCCTTCGCCAACTCCGCTGTAAAGGCTGGAATCTCGCTGGCACGAAGTCCCAGCCGATGCTCGGCCTTTAGCCCTGTCGTCGTCGGAGTACTCTCAATTGCGTAAAGCCGGTTCAGCTTCTCCGGGTCCTTGCGCCGTCCGGCGTACTCGCGGACCAGCTTGTGAAAACCGGGGAAACTGGTTCCTGAAAGAAAATCCGCATCGAGCGAAACGATCACATCTGCATTGTCTAAGGAATATTGGGCGTTCGACCCGTCTACAACTGAGGTTCCAGCAATCGCTGGATCGTACTGCACCAGCGTCGCCTTCGGATAAGCCGCCTGCACCTCCTTCCACTGCCGCGCCAGCGTGGGCGAGGTAATGGTCGCGCTCAGGAAGTACATCCCCGTGCCGTCCTTGCTCTCGGCCATCTTCACGCGCAGGCCCTGCGCAAACTCCACCCACTCGCGGTTCTCGCCGCGCCAGGTCACGTGCTGCGAGCGGTCCGGATCGTAGAGGTCCAAGAGCGTGGCCTGCGTGAACGGGTCGGACGAGCCCTGGTTGTAAGGATGCTCGGGATTGCCGTCGATCTTGATGGGCCGGAACTGATCGCTCTTGACCAACAGCGGCACCGCGCCGGTGACAAAGGGATGCGCGGTGGCAAAGTACATCGGCTTGCCCAGGATCAGGTCTTCCGGCTGCTTGACGTAGGGATAGATGGGCTCGTCGGGCTGCTTGGTGCATCCGGCCAGCCCGGCCAGCGCGAGGGACGCGCCCATCAGCTTGAGGAAGCCGCGCCGCGAGACCGGATCGACCCACTCCTGTGCCGACGAAGGAAACTCCCGCTCCACGGCGGCCTGGAAATCCGCCGTACCGGCCAGCTCGTCCACCGAGCGCCAGTAGCGTTTGCCCTTCACGGACTTTAGCTGGTCGCGCACCTGGGCCAGGGTCATCGGCGTGGCCGGGGTAGTCATAGCCTCAATGGGCAAAGAGCTTCCCTCAGGGGCTAAAGCCCCCATCGATTGGGGATCGTTCTCGGCCCGACTGAAGTCGTGCCCTGACACAAAGCTTGCCGCAGGGCCAATGTCATCCCCTGTTAGAGGGCGGGGCTTTTCCGCCACTTCTGCGCGAGTCGAATTCATGATTTCACCCATCCGTTGTCCGCTCATCGGTGGCAGACCTCGCAACTGGTCAGATCCTTGGGGGTGCGAATCTTGTAGTGGTCGAGCAGGAAGTGGCCCAACTCGTCCTGGCTGGTGAACTTCTGGTAGCCGTAACCGACAAGGCCGACGCGCTCGTTGCCAAGCTGCTTCGACCCGGGACTTGCGGCAAGCATTGTTTCCATCGCGGTGTTATCGAACATCACCGGAGGAGTCCGCAAAGCAATGTCTCTGTTCCCTAGCGGATTCTGCATCGTGCAATTTACACTCTCGGACGTGGGTACGCTCGATGGACTGTCGAGCGCAGCGCACCACACCGGCCGATCCCCGGCGGGCTGCTCCCATGCCATGTTGTATATCTCGCTGGTCGGCCGCAGATACTTCGCTGGATTGCGATGGCAGTCCAGGCACCACTCCATCTGCAAGGTGTTCTGCGCGTACATCAGCGGCATCTGGTCCACGCGCCCGTGGCAACTGGCGCAGCCCAGCCCCTTGTTGACGTGAATCTCATGGCTGAAATAAACGAAATCGGGCAGATCGTGAACCTTGGTCCACACCAGCGACTGGCCCGTCGCCCAGCTCGTGCGAACCGGCTCCAGCAGTTGGGCGTTGGTCCAGATCTGCGCGTGGCAGTTCATGCAGGTCTTGGTGGGCGGGATTCCGGCGTAGCTCGACTTCTCCACGGTCACGTGACAGTACTGGCATTGCAGCCCCAGTCCCTGCACGTGGTGCTTGTGGCTGAAGGGAACCGGCTGATCCGGGCGCTGGCCCTGGCGCGTCACCCAGGGCGAACGCTGCAGCAGGTCCAGCGTCACCCCCAGCGCGATTACGAGCAGCCCCGTCAGCACCAGGCTCGCGCGAGCCAGAGCATTGGAGCTGCGTTCGAATATCTGCGCCATGAATACTTTCCCTGTGATTTTCGTCTTGGAAGAGACCGCCGTGATGGCGGTCACTCATCTTGGATGCGCCCGCTGTGTCGGCGGTCACACAGTTTGTGTACAAAAATGATTCTTGGGTAAATCTCACCTTCGAGGTGGAGAACCCCGCAGAGTCAATATAGCAGCCGCGGACTGTTCCGTAACCATCTGCAACCGCAAGACTTGAAAGAAACCTTGTCCAAGAGCAATCTGTAATCCGCTGAAAAGAATGCTGATTGGGACAGGCGTGAATGCGGCCCAAACAACCCCGCGCAGGCGGCGGCTCGCGTACCAGAAACTGGGACATTGACTCTGGAATACCCGGTGGATTCTGGAGTCTGACAAAGGCACAATCAAAGGAGCCCCGAACAAACCCGAAGGCCACGCAACTTCCCTCGTTGTCCAAGAATCGGAATTGCGCGCAAGAATCGGATAGCATGACAGGCCGGGATCGGCGACGATGGTTCTTATGAAGAATGAACTCCAAATGGCAGGCGGGCGCGGGCGGCCTACGGCTTCCGGTTTGGCGGCGAGTTCGGCGATCAACCCCGAAGCTGCCTGGCGGCAGCTTCTCGCCCGCGATCCGGCGGCTGCGTTCTTCTATGCCGTGACAACGACAGGCGTCTTTTGCCGCCCCAGCTGCAAGAGCCGCAAGCCTCTGCGTGCCAACGTACGCTTCTTCCGCTCGGCAAGTGAGGCACAGGCTGCCGGCTTTCGGCCCTGCCAACGCTGCCGCCCCAGCACCCCTGCGGGAGGCGGACCTTTGGAGGAGGTTCGGAGACATATTGAGGCCAACCTCGACCGCGCCGCGCCGCTCAAGGAGCTGGGGCGCGTGGCGGGATTGAGCCCATTCACGGTGCAACGGCTCTTCAAGCGGGAGATGGGCGTGACTCCGCTCGAATACCATCGGGCGCTGCGGGCTGCCCGATTGCGCGCTGCGCTCAAACAGGGAGGCAACGTGACAGACGCGATCTATGAAGCAGGCTTCGGCTCGTCGAGCCGGGCCTATGAGGGAGCAGCCCTGGGCATGACGCCGGGCCGCTTTGCGCGGGGAGGCCGCGGCGAGCATATCGCCTGGTGCTCCGCACTCTCGCGTTTTGGTTGGATAACTGTGGGAAAAACGGCGCGCGGGTTGTGCTGGCTGGCGCTGGGTGGCACGGCAGCCGAGGCTGAAGCGAGTTTGCGTGAAGAGTTTCCGCTGGCTGAGCTGCGGCCCGATCCGTCGCTCAACGCAGCGGTAGAAGCGGCGCTGGAGGTGGTTTGCGGCCGCATAAACTCCTCCAAAGAGTTGGCCCCACTGCAGGTAGACGTGCGCGGGACGGCCTTTCAGTTGCGGGTGTGGCAGGCGCTCAGGGCCATTCCGAGGGGCGAGACGCGCAGCTACAGCCAGTTGGCGCGGGAGTTGGGCGAGCCCACGGCTGTGCGTGCCGTGGCCCGAGCCTGCGCCACCAATCGCGTGGCCCTCGTCGTCCCCTGCCATCGAGTGGTGGGCGCAAGCGGGGATTTGACCGGGTACCGCTGGGGCATAGAGCGCAAGCGGATGCTGCTGGAGGCAGAGAAGATACTATAAAGAGCTATAAGGAGGATCTGAGACAAATGAAAATCCGCTGCACTACAACTTCGATCTTTACTTTGTTTCTTTCCTTATGGCTGGCTATGATGATTCCGGCGAACCTTGGGTACGTCTTGACCTGGAAAGAGCGTTATTTTGTGTACGGCAATGCATCGGTATGGAACTATTTGATACCCATCGGAATTGCCAATCTGGGGATCGTGATGATCGGATTGATCGTCCTTTGGGCGGGATATAGAAAAAACGAGCGTTGGGCCTGGTTCGTCCTGCTCATCATTCTTCTTTGTTTTTTACTTCCCTTCTCCGCGCAACCCCTGCTCTCGCCTATGCTTAGGGAAATCTACCGAGTGCATCAATCTCCGGATTTGCTGGGATTGTTCCGGGGAGCGTGGCAATGCCAAGTGTTTCTACCTTCGCTTTCTCAAAGGAGCGTAGGCCTGGCATGCTTTGCTGTTGGAATGCAATTTCAAATTCTCGAGTTTCTTATGGCGTCGGTTGCTCTTCTCTTGCCGGTCAAGGCATTTTTCTGGAAATCGCACACCCGAGTGTGAGTGATGAGCACAAAGAACAGGATGGAGGACTACCGGTCGGCGACAAATCGGCCAATGGCCTCATAACTCCCAACTTCGTTGCGGAATTCACTTTCCGGGCAAATGAAGGGATGCAGTATTGGTATCGCGCTTTTCAGTTAATGAGATTTGTTCACATGCAGTTGCCCTCAATAGTTAAGACTGTTTCCAGCGTCATGGTCATAGATGGATCTATCCCACCCTAGCGGCAAGAGCAAAGACCCACGAGGGTGGGGCACCCAGCAACTCCTCAAGGCTGAGAGCCAAGGATGACAGAGCTAGCCAGCCTTGCTTCCCACAGCCAGTAAGGTCTGGAACTGCGGCGTCTCCGGCTCCTTGTGAACCACCGAAGTCTGCACATGCGTGAAGCCCGTTTTCTCCAGCATGGCTTCCAATTCCGGCCCGCTGAAGCCAAGCCACTCGTCGGCGTACAGTTCGCGCGCCTCTTCAAAGCGGTGCTTGACCAGATCGAGGATGGCGATGCGGCCTTCGGGCTGGAGGATGCGCCATGCCTCCTGAATGGCCCGCTCGGGATGCAGGGCGTGATGGAGCGACTGGGAGAAAAAGACCAGATCGGCCTCGCCATCGCCGATGGGAACCTCCTCCATGTCGCCAAGGCGGAATTCGACGTTCTTGACGCCGTGGCGGAAGGCCTGCTCGCGGCCCACTTCGATCATCTTCGCGGAAGTATCCACGGCGATCACCTTTTTCGCGCTCTGGGCCAGCAGTAGGGCAAAGGCTCCCTCGCCCGCGCCCAGGTCGGCAATGACCATGGGCGGCATCAGCCGCAGCAACGCCTCGGCCACGCCCTTCCACGACTGGCCGGGAACGTAGTCCTTGCCCAGGCGGCCGGCCACGCTGTCAAAGAAGCTGCGCATCTTGTCCTGGCGCTTTTTCACAACGCTGCGAACGGCTGCCTGGTCACCGGCGGCTTCGGGGATCTCTGTCGCTGCGCGGGCCAGCAGGTCACGTAGAAAGCTGCTCGCTGTAGGGGTAGTGAAAGCTGAACGTCCCTCAGGGCCTGAAGGCCCGGCAGATTCCATCGCATCATCGGCACGACTGAAGTCGTGCCCTTTCAAAACTGCAACCTCTTCCACAGCTTGGCTGGCCAATCGGTATAGGCTGCTCTTGCCGGCGCGGCGGTCTTCCACCAGGCCTGCCTGCTTCAACTGCGATAGATGCGTGGAGATGGTGCTCTGGCCCATGACCAGAATCTCCTGCATCTCGGCCACGGAGAGCTCCTCGCCCCGCAGCAGCAGAAGAATGCGCAGGCGGTTTGGATCGGCGACGACGCGGAGAATCTTTACGATTGACGGCATGGCGAAACTCTGATACATATCAATGTATCACGATTTGACGATATAAGGAGAATACGAATGGCAACTTCAACACTCGAAGTCGCGGAATTGGCATTCAAGGTGGCCGACATGGCCCAGGCGGACTGGGGCCGCAAGGAGATCACCATAGCCGAGCAGGAGATGCCGGGCCTGATGTCGATCCGCAACAAGTACTCGACGGCCAAACCGCTGGCCGGCGTGCGCATCACGGGCTCGCTGCACATGACCATTCAGACCGCAGTGCTGATCGAGACCCTGGTGAGTCTGGGCGCGACGGTTCGCTGGGCAAGCTGCAACATCTTCTCCACGCAGGACCATGCGGCAGCGGCCATCGCGGCCACCGGGGTTCCGGTCTTTGCCTGGAAGGGCGAGTCGCTCGAAGAGTATTGGTGGTGCACCTGGCAGGCGCTGAATCACAAGGGCGGCAAAGGGCCGGAGCTGGTGGTGGACGATGGCGGGGATGTGACTCTGCTCATCCACAAGGGCTATGAGCTGGAAGAGGGCCACGGCTGGGTGCACGAGCCCTCGGGGAGCCACGAAGAGCAAGTCATCAAGGATCTGCTGAAGAAGGTCCATGCCGAAGACCCCGAACATTGGCACAAGGTTGTGAAGGAGTGGCGCGGCGTTTCGGAAGAGACCACGACGGGCGTGCACCGGCTCTACAAGATGCTGGAACAGGGCAAGCTGCTGGTACCGGCCATCAACGTGAACGACTCGGTAACCAAGTCCAAATTCGATAACCTTTACGGCTGCCGCGAGTCGCTGGCCGACGGCATCAAGCGCGCCACCGACGTGATGATTGCGGGCAAGGTCGCGGTGGTCTGCGGCTACGGCGACGTGGGCAAGGGGTGCGCTCACTCGCTGCGCGGCATGGGCGCGCGCGTCATCATCACCGAGGTCGATCCCATCAACGCGCTACAGGCGGCCATGGAGGGCTTCGAGGTCACCACCATCGAAGAGACGCTGGGCCGCGGAGACATCTACGTCACCTGCACCGGCAATGTGGACATCGTTACGCTGGAGCACATGAAGCGGATGAAGGATCAGGCCATCGTCTGCAACATCGGCCACTTCGACAACGAGATTCAGATGGACCGGCTCAACGCCGAGGCGGGAGTTACCAAGCTCAATATCAAGCCGCAGGTGGATTTCTACACTTTCCCCGCCGGTCCCGGCCAGCCTGCCCACGGCATCTTCATCCTGGCCGAGGGGCGCCTCGTGAACCTGGGCTGCGCCACCGGTCATCCCAGTTTTGTGATGAGCAACAGCTTCGCCAACCAGACGCTGGCGCAGCTCGACCTGTGGGCCAACCGGGACGGTTACAAGATCGGCGTCTACGTGCTGCCCAAAAAGCTGGACGAAGAGGTAGCCAGGCTGCATCTGGATAAGATCGGGGTCAAGCTGACCACCCTGACCGCGCGCCAGGCCGACTATATCGGCGTGCCGGTGGAAGGACCGTACAAGGCGGAGAATTACAGGTACTAGCGGTCAATTGTCAGTGAACAGTGATCCGTTGTGGTTTCCCAGGTTTCGAGTACGAGGCCGGGGAGACCCGGCGAGGGTTACCGCACTTGCTTCTTGCAACGCAGTTCAAACGGCAGTAAGATCGTCTTACCATGCAGACCAGGGTCTCCACCAAAGGTCAAGTCGTGCTACCGGGACCGATTCGCCGCAAGCTGGGCATTCGCGCCGGCGACCCGCTGAATGTTGCCGTCGAGAAGGATCGGATTGTGCTGACGCAGCCTCGCAAACCGAAGTACGAAGCGCGCATCGTGAAGGATCCGGAAACCGGTTTCATTGCCATCGACCTGGGGCCTGACGCGCCGATTTTGACCAGCGAGATGGTAAGAGAGCTGCTCTCCGACTTTCCATGAAATATCTTCTGGACGTGAATGTACTCATCGCCTTTGGTGTCACTCAGCACGAGTTCCACAAGCGTGTTGTCGAATGGATACGGTCTCAGCATGGTTCCATGTTCCTGACGTCTTCGTTGACGGAGATCGGCTTTGTTCGTGTGGTTGCAAGCGTGGCCATGTATGACCTAAACGTTTTGCAAGCGCGCAGCGTCCTTCTTGGAATGAAAGCAAACGCAACGCAGCCGCTTACCTTCCTTTCGGACGGCAACGACATATCGCAGCTCCCGGCCTGGGTGAAGACCCGGAGGCAGACGACCGACGGTCATCTGCTGCAACTGGCGAGCGCCAACGGAGCGTTGCTCGCCACATTGGACGGAAGGATTCCCGGCGCCTATTTGATTCCGGGGACGGTGGTCGGTGGACAGTGAACAGTTATGGATTCCCACCCTCCCGCAAAGTACGCGGAAGGATGGGACACCCGGCAGGCCTGACTTCTAGGCGCAGCATAGTTGGTATGGAACGAACTCGCGGGATTGCGATGAAGCCTTTGATCTTTGCTCTCTGTGTTGTGTTTGTGTGCGGTGGTCTGAGCGCGCAGAAGTTTACCTGGCAGCCATCGCCGGGACATACGCAACTGCCGATTTGGCCGGGGGCCGCGCCCGATCCGCAGCCCGTTGCGGGGCCGGAGACCGCAGAGATGACGGGCAAGGGGTCTCTGGTTGCCGGTAGGCCGTGGGTTGCGGTGGACAACGTGACGCGGCCTACGATGACCGTCTATTCGCCGACGGGGAAGAATACGGGCGCCGCGGTGGTCGTCTTCCCAGGCGGGGGCTATCAGATTCTGGCCATCGATCTGGAAGGCACGGAGGTCTGTGACTGGCTGACGCCCAAAGGGATTACGTGTGTGCTGCTGAAATACCGGGTGACGGATGTGGGGGAGTATCCGAAATCGGGGCCCTATCCGGAATCGCCGATGGCCCTGGAAGATGCCCAGAGGACGCTGGGGCTGGTGCGCCTTCATGCCGCGGAATGGCATATCGATCCGCACAAGATTGGAGTGCTCGGGTTTTCGGCAGGCGGGCATTTGTCGGCGGCGATGAGCACGCATTTTGAGAAGCGTCTGTATCCGGTTGTGGATGCGGCCGACAAAGAGAGCTGCCGCCCGGACTTTGCGGTGGCAATTTATCCGGGACATCTGTCGATTGCCGCGGCGGAGTGGGATGCTCAGCAAGGCGTCAAGAAGTTTGTGGTTTCTCATCCGGCGACTGTCGACAAAGATCTTGCGCTGAATCCCGAAGTTCCTGTCACCAGCAAGACCCCGCCTTCGTTCTTGCTGCAGAACGAGGATGACCACGTGGACAACGTCGATGACTCGCTGAGTTACTACATTGCGCTGAAGAACGCCGGGGTCCCCGTGGAAATGCATTTGTATGCGCAGGGCGGTCATGCATTCGGGCTGCGGCGCACGAAGTTTCCGGTAACGGCATGGCCTCAGTTAGTGGAGACGTGGCTGGGGACGATCGGGATGATCTCCAAATAGGTGCTCTAAGTTCGCATACCAAAGAACAGTGCGATGATGAATCTGCGGACTTCGCTTTTCAGTCTTTCGCTGGGAGTTGCACGCATGGCTTCGCCGCTGAGTTTCTCTTTCGAGCTGTTCCCGCCGCGCACGCCGGAAGGCGTGGCCAAGCTGCCCGCTGTCATCGGTCAGCTCGCCGCGCCGCGGCCGGACTATTTCTCCATCACCTACGGCGCCGGCGGCTCCACGCAGGAGGGCACCTACGAGACGCTGGTCACGGTGGCCCGGCAAACCGGCGTGGAGGCCGCGCCGCACCTGACCTGCGTGGGTTCCACGCGCGCCCATATCGCCGCCCTGCTCGATCGCTACCGGCAGGCGGGCGTCAAGCGCATCGTGGCTCTGCGCGGCGACCTGCCGGCCACGGCCATGAGTCCCTCCGCGCCCGGCGACTTCCACTACGCCAACGAGCTGGTCGGCTTCATCCGCGAGACCTGCGGAGACGCCTTCAAGATCGAGGTGGCCGCCTACCCCGAGATGCACCCGCAGGCGTCCAGCCCCGGCGCCGACTTCGAGCACTTCCGCCGCAAGGTGGAGGCCGGCGCCGATGGAGCACTGACCCAGCTCTTCTATAACGCCGGAGCCTACTTCGACTTCATGGAACGCTGCGCCAAGGCCGGAATCGCAATTCCAGTCGTGCCGGGCATCATGCCCATCACCGGCTTCGCCAATACGGTGCGCTTCTGCGCCGGATGCGGCGCCGACCTGCCCCGCTGGGTGCGCCTGCGCCTGGAAGAACTGCAGGACGACAAGCCGGGACTGCTGGACTTCGGCCTGGACGTGGTCGCCCGCCTGTGCGAAACCCTGCTCAAGGGCGGCGCGCCCGGCCTGCACTTCTACACCGTCAACCAAGCCGCACCCACCCTGCGCCTGTGGAAGCGCCTGGGGCTGCCGGAGCCCCTGTGAGCTATCGCTTTTTGCGGTCCGCGATCCGGTGCCAGAGCCTCCACATCGCGCTGTGTAGCAGAAGGGTTTGCTGGGCCTTAAGCGCGGCATAAGAGCGTTCCACATAAACATCGAACTCGGGCGGCCATCCGATGGTCGAGCGGCGCTCGCTGTAGTCGCCCGCGGCCCACTTGGCCAGCACCGCCTTGTAGCCGACAACGTGGGTTACGAAGTCGAGCAGACAGCGCGGCATCTGCTCCTCGACGATGAGGTAGGCCTTTTCGATGATGATCTTCTCGCGCACGTCGTTGAGGGGCATGAAGATGGTGGTCATCCACAGCATCCACTCCTTCATCTCGTCGTCGAGAATGGGAAAGCTCTGCGTCTTGCCCTGCTTCTTGAGCAGCGACCGGTAGGCGATGTTACCCGCCTGCGAGGCGACATAGAGCGGGCCGTAGAACTCGTTGAGGCGGCGGTTGACCAAGTCGAGCTTGTCGCGCCGCCGTTCCAGCATCCGGGCGCTCATGAAGGTGGCCAGGTAGCCGATGAAGGCCAGGATAACGGTGAGGACGGCCGCGTTTTGCAGGGAATTCGGAAGCAGGATCGACGATAAGTCCATGGCGTGCCTTGCCGGAGAGTATACGCGCGCGGAGGGGCGTGGGGCTATCGGTAAGCCCGGCCTTTATACTGAGATGTTTGCGGAAGGCTGGCGCGACGGGCCTGGAAATGGACCGCCGCAGGGGCGGAAGGAGCGAACATTGGCTCAGGCAGAGATTGGAATCATCGGCGGCAGCGGGCTTTACTCCATGCCCGGATTCACCAACGTGCGCGAAGAACGCGTGGAGACGCCCTTTGGCTCGCCCTCCGAGGCCTTTGTGCTGGGCGAGCTGGAGGGCCGCAGCGTGGCGTTTCTGGCCCGGCATGGGCGCGGCCATCGCATCCTGCCCTCGGAGCTGAACTTCCGCGCCAATATCTACGCCTTCAAGAAGCTGGGCGTGGAGCGCATCGTTTCGGTTTCGGCCGTGGGCTCGCTCAAGGAGGAGCACAAGCCCACCGACTTCGTCATCCCCGACCAGTTCATCGACCGGACCTTCCATCGCATCTCCACCTTCTTTGGCGAGGGGATTGTGGGCCACGTGGCCTTTGGCGATCCGGTTTGCTCGACGGTGGCCAGGGCGGCGGCCGAGGCCTGCGCCGCGGTGGGCGTGGTGGGCAAGCTGGGCGGAACTTATGTCTGCATGGAAGGCCCGCAGTTCTCTACCCGCGCCGAGTCGAATCTCTATCGCAGCTGGGGCGCGGACGTGATCGGGATGACCAACCTGCAGGAGGCCAAGCTGGCCCGCGAGGCTGAGATATGCTACGCCACCGTGGCCATGGTCACCGACTACGACTGCTGGCGCGAGGGGCACGACGCGGTGACCATCGAGGAGATTGTGGCCGTGCTGCACAGGAACGCCGAAAACGCTGCGCGTGTGGTGAAGGCGGCAGTTGCCGCCATGCCGCACGAGAGGAATTGCGCCTGCGCCTCGGCTGCTAAGTACGCCGTCCTCACCCAGCCCGACGCGATTCCCGAGGCGGCGAAGGAAAGGCTGAAGCTGCTGTTCGGGAAGTATTTGGGTTGGTAGGCATTGTCTTAGCCTTTGCATTCAGGTTTTTGGTTTTGCAGTTTGTTTCGCAATCACAACTTCATCACAGTCGGAGAAGCCAGAATGGCCAATTTCACGACAGAAGTTCATACCGTTCTAGCATCGATAAATACCTCTTGGCGTGAAGGGCGCCCTTTAGCCATGCTGGGTCACCTTCATCCTGAAATCACGACGGCCTTCCCAGGATTCAAGGGGTCGATTCGCGGCCGGGATGCCCTTGTAGCTAGCTTTGTCGAGTTTTGCAACAACGCTCGGGTGATTGAGTACGAGGAAAGTGATGAAAACATCGACGTCATAGAAGATTGTGCTATCGCCACATTTCGTTTCAAGATGCTCTATGAACGCGCCACTTATCGTGAAGCCTCAACTGGCCGCGATCTCTGGGTCTTTCGGAAGCAAGGTGACCGATGGATCGCCGTATGGAGAACTATGATGGAGTTAGCGGAGGAGCGTTTCATTCAAAGCCGCTCTTCTTAGAAAACTCATGGAACGAGCACTGTGTGGCGGCTACAACCATGTATGCCATTCCGAACGGCGTTGAACTCGATATTCTGAGGTTTTAAGAGGAAGAACAATGGCAATTACCGTAGTGGGCAGCGTGGCCTACGATTCAATTGAAACGCCGGCGGGCCGGCGGGAGCGCTGCCTGGGCGGGGCGGCGACTTACTTTTCGCTGGCCGCCAGCTTCTTTACCCAGGTGCGCGTCATCGCCGTGGTGGGCGAGGACTTCGGCGCGGAGCAGGAGGCGGTCTTCAACACGCGCTCGATCGACACGCGCGGCATTGAGCACACAGCGGGCAAGAGCTTCTTCTGGGAGGGTTCATATCTCGAAAACCTGAATGAAGCGAAGACGCATAACACCGAGTTGAATGTGTTTGCGGCCTTCGAGCCGAAGATTCCCGAGACTTATCGTAACTCTGAGTTCCTGTTTCTGGCCAACATCGATCCCATCTTGCAACGGCGGGTGCGCGAGCAGATGCCCGATGTGAAGCTGGTGGCCGGCGACACGATGAACTACTGGATCAAGGATCATCGCGCGGCGCTGCTCGAAGTGCTTAAGGGCCTGGATGTGCTGCTCATCAACGAAACCGAGACCAAGATGCTGGCCGGCAACAACAACCTCGTCCAGGCGGCGCGCGCGGTTCTGGCTCTGGGTCCGAAGGCGCTGGTGGTCAAGCACGGCGAGTATGGGGCGACCCTTTTCCAGGAATCCAGTCCAAAAAGTAAAGGAGCGGAGCTCTTCAGGGCGCCGGCGCTGCCGCTGGAGGAGGTGATCGATCCCACCGGCGCGGGCGACAGCTTTGCCGGCGGCTTCTTCGGCTACCTGGCCTCGCAGCCAACGCTCACTCCCGCTGCCTACAGGCAGGCCATGTTTTACGGAAGCGTAATGGGCTCCTTTGCGTGCGAGCGCTTCGGCACCGAGCGGTTGCAGCAGCTCTCCCGCAAGGAGATCGACGACCGTTTTACCCTCTTCCGCGAGTTAACCCACCTTGACTGAGAGGCCCATTTCGCGCGCGGAGTGGAGGGCCGTGCTGGCCTCGTGCGCTGCAGCCTCGCTTGCGGCCCTGGCATGGAGCTGGCGGCATGGGGCCATGCTCAACTACGGCGACGCGGTCGCCCACCTGCACATCGCGCGGCGGGTCCTCGATTCGCATCGGCCGGGCCTGACGCAGTTGGGCTCGGTGTGGCTGCCGCTGCCTCACCTGCTTCTGATTCCCTTTGTTCAGGTCTACGGTTGGTGGGCCAATGGGATCGCCGGCGCGATTCCCTCGGCCCTAGCGTATCTGGCCGGCTGCGCGGGCCTCTACCGGTTGGCGCGCCGCTGGCTTCCGCCGGCCTCAGCCGCCCTGGCGCTGGCGTCTTTCGCCGCCAATCCCAATCTGCTCTACCTGCAAACCACGGCTATGACCGAGCCGCTCTTTGTGTGCGAGACCATCTGGATCGCGGTCTGGCTGGTGGAGTGGCGGACAAGCCTGGACGGCGATTCGCAGAGCTCGCCGCGCCTGCTCTGGCTGATTGCCGCCGCGCTCGTGGCCGCCATCTTCACGCGCTACGACGGCTGGGTGATGGCGCTGCTGGCGTGGGGATGCATCGGCCTGACGCTGGCGCGCCGCGGCGGGCTGCGCTCGCGCGCCTTCTGGATGGCAAGCGCTCTGGTCGTGGCCGCGCCGGTGGTATGGCTCATTTACAACGCCGCGGCCTTCGGCGATTGGCTCTACTTTCTGCGCGGGCCTTACTCCGCCAAGGCCATTGAGGTGCGGACCTCCGTGCCCGGGTTCCCGCCCCATCCGGGATGGCACAATCCGTGGGTCGCATTGATCTTCTTTATGAAGGCAGCGGAGATGGACGCGGCCGCGGCGGCCTGGGGCAACTCGCTGCTGGCGCTGAGCCTCTTTGGCACCGCGTGCGCCTGGCTCACCGCGCGCCGCCGCTCGTTCGCCTGGAGCTTGCTGCTGTGGCTGCCGGTCCCGTTCTATGCGTACCCGGTGGCTTATGGTTCGGTGCCCATCTTTCTTCCCGTCTGGTGGCCTCACTCCTGGTACAACACGCGTTACGGGATGGAGCTGCTGCCCGCGCTGGCGCTGGGTCTGGGTTTTGCCGCGCAGTTTGCCATCGCCGCCGTCCGCGAGTTCAAGACCGGCGAGATGCAAGCTCGGTGGGTAAGGTACACAGTGGGCGCTATGTTCGTTCTGGTCGCCCTGAATGCCGTGCAGATGGTGCGCGAGCGCCCGCTCACTTATGTCGAAGGCACAAAGAACATCGAGGCTCGCCGGCCCTTGGAGGAGCAGATTCCGCCGGTTCTGCGCACGCTGCTCGCCCAGCGGCCGGGCGGCGTGATTCTGATGAACACTTCGGTCTATCCCGAGATCGTCGCCCTCACCGGAATCCCCCTGCGCCAGACCGTCAACGAGAGCGACAAGGAGTTCTACAGCGCCGCCCTGGACTCACCCGCCGCCCATGCGGCCATCGTGCTGGCCTTCGACGGCGACGAGATCGACCGCGCCGTGAAGGCGCATCCCGCCGGCCTGACCGCGCTGCGCCGCTTCACGGCTCCCGGCCAGCCCGCGGGAACGATTTATGTCTCCGATACTCCTCCGGCTCAACAGAGATAGGCAATGCGTCAATCTCCGAATGGCCGGCTGATCTCCCGGTACTCGGAAAGTACGGCGGAACTGTTTCTTGAGAGCATTGGGCCGTTGCCGTCCCTTGAGAGTTACCGGCAAAATGCCGGTAGCCCGCCGGCGCCTCCGAGCCTGGAATCCCGTTCAAAAAGGTTGCTGAATAGTGCTTTTTCATCCGTAAAGGGGCGTTTTCCGGCTGATTAGCGGGTCAAAACGGGCCAAAATCCGCCGGTTCTGTTTACCGATCGGCTAACGGGTGGAATTGCTAAGCTGCTGATCCATAGCGACTTACGAGCGAGGACGGGTTGAAAAAGAGGCTCCCGGAGGGGGAGGGGGGTGGGGGCATAAGCGGTACAGACCGGTCATATACCTAACATTTTGGACCGAGGAGATGGCTGACGCCGCGAGCGATGAGAACGGGCATGAGGGTTCCTTCCGGCGCGAAGGCCATTGGAGTGGTTGGAGGCATCGCATGAGACTATTGTGCGCTTGTGCTGTGTAATTTTCGTCAATCGGTGTTCCCAGGGATTCCGCCGTGGCGGACGAGAGCTGGGGCACCCGCATCCGGCGAGAGCGTGCTAACAACCCTTTTTGGGGTTCTTGATCACGACCTCGGTGGTCACCCAGTCCGACAGGCGCTTCTCATTGATTTCAGCATCCGCGGCCTGCGGGGAGAGCGACGACCGAGCCAGCGCCACGGTGACCTTGACCTTCCCCTTCATGCAGTAGGCTGCGGTCAACTGCGCCAGCCCCTTATCCGCCAGTTCCATGTAGTCGGGGGGAAGGGTTCCCTCCGCGCCAGAGACATCGAACGGAGCCAGGATGATCTGGTTGACGATCAGGTTTTTTGTCTTCACCGCGGAAGAGTCGTAGCGGACGACGAGGGTGACCCTCCTCTCGAGCGCGTCAGGGTCGGCCGTGAAATTGATGGCCGGAAGGGTGATGCCTTCCGGGCTAGGCTTGGCTGCCTTAGTGTCAAACGCAATACGGTACGCAGGTCCCTTCCATTTGGGCTCGACGGGAATGCCGGAAGCTTTGTCGCCTTGGTTTCCGCACCCCGCCAGGAATGCCAATCCGCCGATCGCCACTAGGATGCCTTTTCTCACGTCGTCCCCCTCGCTGCTCAGAAATTACCGGCCAGGATACCACTCCCGCGCGGCGTTGTAATGTGATCGGGGAGGAGAGGCCGACGTAATGGGTGGCGGTTTGGGGGCCGGACGGCCCGATCTTGCGGGTTTCGGCCGGATCGTCGGCGATCCATCTATAGAGTTGTGATTTGGCTCACAGTGCACTCACGGTTCAGCCAAGAAACCGCATTGGGGAAGAGTGGGCGGTAATTCAGGTGCAGCTCGGACAAAGCCATATCTCTCGCATGTTTGTTCGTCACGGTGTCGCGGCTATTTCGTATGGATCAAGCGCAGTACCCCAAAAATGAGTAAGACGATACCCAACAGTACAAGGGCAACCCCCGCCGGTTGGGCTAATGCATACCTCCTGCTATTTCCAAATTCATCGTAGTTGGCTGGTGGAAGCCAAAAGACTTCAATGTGCGGCTTTGCTGAACTCAGCCTCGCCGGCATCTTCCTGCGGGCTCACTTCAACCACCTCAATCGGCCGTTCCTCCCGAACCATATCCAACCCAAGCACCTCGGCTAGCGCCGCTCTGGCCCCATCGGCATCCTCCGGCGCAAACTTCAACTCCGCGTCGAAGTTGTCCTTGAAACCAGTTTCATCGATCACCGGAATTCCTAGCGCGTCTTCGAGCGCATTTGCCAGGTAGTACATATTTCCATTGGCAATCGTGAGCTTCTGATTGCTCCTCCGGTACCAACACATCCCAGAGTACGCCCATCCGGTCGGAACCAGCAGCTTCTTGCTTGCGTCTGTGGTCTTGAGAATCAATACACTTCGGGCCACGGTTTTCTTCTGCACGAGAAGGTGCAACGCCAACGCCACAAAGGCTTGCGCAAGAGGCGTGACGGCCTCTTGATCGGCCACGGTCCCCTCCACATGAAACACATAGGTTTCGTCTGACAACGGGTTCGCTAAAATAAGCCGGTCTTTTCTCATATGCAAGCCGTACAGCTCGGTCAAAATAAACTGAGCGTCCCCGTGCATCTCCATGCAGGTTTTTGACAGGTGATTGATCCACATACCTTTTCCCGGCGCTTCCTTGCTTAAAGCGAAAGAGACCTGGGAAAAAGGTTTTGCAGGAGGTGCTGGCGAAGGTGCTGGGGTTGAGGCATCCGGCGCAGCCACCGATTTCAGATCGAGGTCCTTCCCCGCCGCTACAGCCAACAGATTGGCAGCTTCAAGATCTTGCAAATCAACTGTGCCGGCGATCCGCCCATTTGCATCCACAATCACTGTTGTGGGCCTCGCTTTCGCCCCATAGCGAGAGATGACACCGCCGGTGGTATCGAAGCCCAACCATCCTGACAACCTACGGCTCGCCAGGAATTTCTGCGCCACCTTTGGATCCTCATCATCGACAGAAATGATCTGAAACTTAGCTGGATCGAGCGCGGCAGCGAGTGCATTCAGATGGGGAATCTCGGCAGCGCAAGCACTGCACCACGTCGCCCAGAACTCCAGGACCACTACTTTGCCGCGCAACGCGTCCCATTCCGCCCGCGCTCCTGGAGGCGCTTGCAGCAGTTGCGTGAATTGCAGAGGTGGAGCAGGTGTACCGCGTGCGGGGTGACCCCAGCGGAGAGCGATCCGATCAGGACCGTGCTCAACGTGACCAGACAACGCCGCCAAACCGCTCGGCAACACACCACTCGCTTGGGGCTTGCGCTCATGTCTTCCTCGAAGAATGGAATTGCTAACTTAGAAATATACGCGCCGGACGGCGAGAACGTTCGAGATTGAGGTCGGATTGGTCGCCTGCTCGGAAGTCGCCTTCCGGTCAACAGCTCCCGTGAAACGGGAAGCAGGAGTGTTTCTCGCTTCGCGCTGAATCGCCTTATCGCCCGGTGAGCGCGGCAGCCCCAGGCCTTTCCCCGATTCCCGAAGCGCGGGCGGGCGACTGCCCCAACCGGAAACTGCCCACCGCCATAAAGCGCAACCCTCAACAAACCCACCCGCGCAGTGATAGCATCGGGCAAGGAACCTCGATGAGCATGGCCCTGGCACAGTTCGCGCTGCCCCTCAGCTTCGACAGCCTGCAGCAGATTGTGGTGGTGAACCACGCCATCGCCCGTCTGCTGCTGGCCTGCCTGCTGGGCGCGCTGGTGGGGCTGGAGCGGGAGTTCAGCCGCAAGGCCGCGGGCGTGCGCACCAACCTGCTCATCTGCATGGGCAGCGCGTTTTTCACGCTGCTGTCGGCGGTGCTGGCCGGCGACGCCAATCCGGACAAGGGGCGCGTGGCCTCGAACATCGTGCAGGGCATCGGCTTTCTGGGCGCGGGGCTGATTCTGCACAATCGCAGCCGCATCAGCGGGCTGACCAGCGCGGCCAGCATCTGGGTGGTGGCCTCCATCGGCATGGCCTGCGGCGCGGGACTGTATGGGGCGGCGGCGGTGGCGGCGATGGTTGTGATTATGGCGCTGGAGGTGGTCGGCTTTCTGGAACGGCGCGCCAACTTGAAGGCCTACTCGCTGGTCTACGAGGCGCGCGGGCGCGACCAGGCGCTCATGATGGAGTCGATTCTCAAGGCGATGGACGCGGCGGGCGAACGGCTGACCGGCGTGGAGAGCAATGCCATCGGCGACATCCAGCGGGTGAGCTTCCCACTGACAGTCTCGAAGAGGCAGCATGAGCGCCTGCGCGGAAAACTGCTGGCCGAGCCCGGCATCGATAAGCTACTGACCTTCCGCGATCTGGAGGAAGATTGATTCCCTTCACCAAGGCCCATGCGTGCGGCAACGACTTTCTCATCGTGACGGAAGAGGCGGCCAGGGACCAGGACTGGGCGAATCTGGCGCGGCGGCTGTGTGAGCGCAATACCGGGATCGGCGCCGACGGCATCGAATTCTTTGCGTGGACCGGGCCCAAGGCGGGGCGCATCCGGCTGCACAATGCCGACGGATCGACCGCCGAGATCAGCGGCAACGGCACGCGCTGCGCGGCCGCGTGGATGGCCGATGCTCTGGGCTCCCAGCCCGGCGACGCGCTGGAGATTGCAACCGACGCCGGCGCCCGCCTGTGCACGATTCAGGAGTTCCGGAACTCGGAGATAAACGGGCCGACGGTGCTGGTGACCACTGACATGGATGTCCCCGAGTTCGGGAAGCACACCTTGGAACTGGCCGACGGAACCCAGATCGACGGAGTCTACGTTTCCATGGGAAATCCCCACTTCGTGATTGTTCTTCCCGAGCCCGAGCGCCAGCCCCAGCTTGGCGCGCTCAGCGGCGACGAAGCATATCCCCTCGATGCCAGCGAACGCTCGCTCTCCAGGCTCGACTTCTCCCTCGGCGACCGCTCCTGGCAAGAGATCGGGGAGGAGATCTGCCTGCATCCCGATTTTCCCGATCGAACCAACGTCGAGTTCGTTCATGTTTTGGGCAGCGAGTCGGAGCCGATCCACCAAGTGGCCATTCGCATCTTCGAGCGCGGCGTCGGTCCCACATCCTCTTCCGGAACGGGCGCCTCGGCCGCGGCCACCGCGATGATCGGCGTCTATGGCGCGGAGAACGAACTGGAGGTCATCGCTCCCGGAGGCGCGCAGACCGTCCAATGGCAAGGCCCCGGCGAGAAGCTCTACCTCACCGGCCCAGCCTCTCTGATTGCCCGGGGCGAGGCGTGGTAGATATGACGACCGTCGATCCCAAGCCGATTCCAGAGCCAGGTCCGCTCCTGAAGCTCCTCCCCATGGCTCAGGGCGCCGGCGTGAGCGTGGTGGCGCCCGCGGCCTCCGCCAAGCTGGAGGTCGCCGAACGGGGCTTGAAGCGTTTGCGCGCGCTGGGTTTTGCGCCCCGGCTCGCTCACCACGCCTTCCAAAAAGGACCTCTCTACTTTGCCGGAACCGCAGCGCAGCGGTTGGAAGACCTGCATCGCGCCTTCGCCGACAAGGACACGAGCGTGGTAGCGTGCCTGCGCGGCGGCTACGGCTCCAACTACCTGCTCGACGGGCTCGATCTGGAGCTGATCCGCAAGCATCCCAAGCCCTTCTTCGCCTATAGCGACCTGACCGGCATTCAACTGCATCTGCTCGACCGGCTCGGCCTGCCCGCTTTTCATGGACCCATGGTCGCAGCCGATTTCTCCAACGACAAAGGCGTTCATCTGCCCAGCTTTCGGGCGGCGCTGGCTGGGGAGCCATACAGCCTGGGACCGGCGGAGGGGCTGCGGGTGTTGCGATCGGGCCCGATCTTCAGCTCGGTTCGCGGCATCCTGTATGGCGGTTGCCTCAGCATCCTGGTTTCGCTGCTGGGCACGCCTTATGAACCGCGGACCGAGGGCAAGCTGCTCTTTGTTGAGGACACGGGCGTCAAGCCCTACCAGATCGACCGCATGCTTTGGCAACTGCGCCAGGCGGGCAAGCTGGCAGGCGTGCGCGGCATCGTCTTCGGTGAGATGCTCGATTGCTCCTCGCCCGGAGCGGACCCCAATCTGCTCGAAGAGGTGATTCTGCGCATCTTCGAAGACCTCGATGCACCCATCGCCATCGGCCTGCGCAGCGGCCACGTTTCGCGCGGCAACGTTACCTTGACCTTGGGCGTTGAAGCCGAACTGCGCACCACCGATGAGGCCGAACTGCGCCTGCTGCAACCGGCGGTTGCGCCATGACCTCAATTACAGCATCGCACCGGCACATTCACCTGAGCGGCATCTGCGGCACGGCCATGGCTTCGCTGGCCGGACTCTTGCAGTTGGAGGGGCACCGCATCTCCGGCTCCGACAAGGCCGCCTATCCGCCCATGAGCGAACTGCTGCGCTCGCTCGGCATCCCCATCCTGGAACCCTACGCGGAGTCCAATCTCGATCCGGCGCCGGACCTCGTGGTCATCGGCAATGCACTCTCCCGCGGCAATCCGGAGGTGGAGCGGGTGCTGGACGAGCGCATTCCCTTTACCTCGATGGCCGCGCTGCTGCGCGAGGAGTTTCTCGTGGGACGCCAGTCGCTGGTGGTCGCCGGCACCCACGGCAAGACCACAACCACCTCCATGCTGGCGTGGATCTACCAGTTCGCGTCCACAGAGAATCCGGCGCTGGAGCCTTCGTTCCTGATCGGCGGCGTGGCGGAGAACTTCGGAAGCAGTTTTCAGTTGCGCCCCACGCGCACCTTTATTGTCGAGGGCGACGAGTACGACACGGCCTTCTTCGACAAGGGGCCGAAGTTCCTGCACTACTTTCCCGATGCGCTGATCCTGACCGGCGTCGAGTTCGACCATGCCGATATCTATGCCGACCTGGAAGCGGTCAAGACGGCGTTCAAGCGGTTGGTGAACCTGGTTCCGCGCCGGGGCGCGATTGTGGCCTGGGACGGCAGCGCCAGCGTCACCGAATGCGTGGCCGGCGCTCTGTGCCGCGTCGAGCGTTACGGCTTCTCTGAGGAAGCGGACTGGCGCATCCGCAACCTGCGCCATGAAGACGGCCTAATCCGCTGGGAGGTTTGGCGCGGCGGCGCGCTGTGGGGTGAGTTCGAGATGGGCCTGGCCGGCGAGCACAACGCGCTGAACGCCACCGCCGCGGCGGCGCTGGCCGCGGGTCAGGGCATCGGCAAGGAAGCGATCCGAGCCGCGATTACCGGCTTCAAGAGCGTCAAGCGCCGGCTGGAGGTGCGCGCGGAAGTCGGCGGCGTCACCGTGATCGACGATTTTGCCCACCACCCCACGGCCATTCGCGAGACCCTGCGGGCATTGCGCTCCGTATATCCGCAGTCGCGGCTGTGGGCGGTGCTGGAGCCGCGTTCGAATACCCTGCGGCGCAAGGTGCTCCAGTCCGATCTGGTGGCCAGCCTGCGCCTGGCCGACCGCGTCGTCTTGGCCGGCGTCTATCAGCAGCAGCGCATTCCCGACGCCGAGCGGCTGCACCCCGAAGATGTGGTCGGTGCGCTCAATGAACAAGGAACCGAGGCCGAACTCTGCCCCGACGTGGAAGCGATCGTCAACGCCATCGTGCCCCAACTCCAGCCAGGCGACGTGGTGGCGATACTTTCCAATGGCGGCTTCGACGGCATCTATGAGAAACTGCCCGCGCGGCTCGGAGAGCGCTTTTCCGAGGACGGCAGGGCGCAAGGCAAGAGGCAGGCGTGAGCTCTTCACTCATCTTTCTGGCCACGATGGTCATCACCGGAATTCCCACGGCGATGCTGTTCATTCCGTGGTGCCGGCTGACGGGCAACGTGCTGCCGCTCTACAAGGGCACGCGGTTCATGCTCTCCAGCAGTTGCTGGATGGCAGGGGTGCGCTTCCACGTCAGCGGGCTGGAGAATATACCCAGGGATCGGGCGTGCATCTTCATGTCAAACCACGTCTCCAACCTGGACCCGCCGGCGCTGATCTCGCTGATTCCGGGGCGCACCTCGGCCTTCATGAAACGTTCGCTGATGAATCTGCCGGTGCTGGGCACGGGCTTCAAGCAAGGCGAATTCATCGCCGTGGATCGCAGCGGCAATGCCGCGGATGCGAAGGCGAGCGTGGCCGCGGCCCAGCAGGTGCTGGCCAAAGGCGTGCATATGACGACATTTGTAGAAGGCACGCGCTCACCGGACGGGCGCATGATGCCCTTCAAGAAAGGACCATTCTATCTGGCCATGGCTGCCGGCGCGCCGTGCATCCCGGTCTCTATCCATGGGACGGAAAAGATTCTGGGCAAGGGCAGCTTGCACATGCGTCCCGGGCCAGCCTATGTGGTCTTTCATGAGCCAATCGACCCGGCCGGTTTCGCTACGCGCGAGGAGCTGACGCAGGCGGTTCGCGCGGCCATCGCCAGTGGACTCCCGGAGTGGATGCGGACGTAGGAACTTGTTGAAAGACTAACTCGGGGGCGGGATTCGGCTCTCAGGGGCTGAAGCCCGCGTTGATTTTGAGGCATTTATGGCACGACTAAAGTCGTGCCCTGACACAATGCCATGGTTATTCAGCAGGCTCCTGGAGCCTGTCCGATGGAGCTGCCTGCTGACGCGCCGCCGCAAAACGAATCACAGATCTGGCGGAACCCTCATGATCGTGTCGCTTGTCGTATTCATCGTCATTGTCGCACTGAGCATTCCCGCGGCGGTGATTTTTATACCGTTGGCCGTTGTTACCGGCAACATCGGACCGCTGTACGCGGCGGCCTGCTGGATTGTCGGCGTTGGCTACCGGGTGGCCGGCATCCGCATCCGGGTTGAGGGGCGGGAGAATGTTCCCGCCGGCCAGGCGTGCATCTTCATGGCCAACCACGTCTCCAATCTGGACCCGCCGGCACTGATCTCGCGGATTCCGGGGCGCACCTCTGCCTTTGCCAAGCGCTCCGTGTTCAAGCTTCCCGTCTTCGGCTACTGCCTCAAGCTGGGGGAGTACATCCCGGTGGACCGCACGGGAAACGCGGCCAGCGCCCAGGAGAGCGTGGCCGCAGCCCAGCGCCTGCTGGAGAAGGGCCTTCACATCACCACGTTTGTTGAGGGCACGCGCTCCAGGGACGGCCGTCTGCTGCCCTTCAAAAACGGCCCGTTCTACCTGGCCATGCAGACCGGCGCGCCGTGCATTCCGGTCTCGATTTACGGTACGGAGACGCTGATGGCCAGGGGCAGTTTTGGCATCCGCCCCGGCACGGCGCACATCGTCTTCCACGAGCCTCTGTTCCCAGCCGAGTTTGCCACCCGCGACGACCTGATGAAAGCTGTCCGGGCGGCAATCGCCTCGGGGCTGCCGGAATGGATGCGGGGATAGGGAGCCAAACTACCTACTGCTGCACGATCGCGTTATAGCCGTCGTTCATCAGCTTCTGGCGCCAACGGTTGGCCTCCTCAAGGTTGGTGAAGGGGCCGATTCGCACGTGGATCATGTTGTCGGCGGCCTCGCGGCGGGCGGTAACCGCGTAGCCGCGCTTGCGCAGGGCGCTTACCAACACATCGGCGTCTTCCTGGTGGGAAACGGCGGCAATCTGTACCATCAACCCACCCGCCGGGACCAGAGCGGGTTCAACCTTGAGCCCGTTGCCCGGCACTACCACGGACTGAGAAGGGTTTGCCGCCAGGGGCAGGGCTGGCCGGACTTGAGGCTGACCGGACAATGAGCCAGCCGCCCCGGCCGGCTCCGCGCTCTGTGAATTCGCAGCCGAATCCGTCTCTGATGCCTCAAATGAGGGCTGGTTGCCCACCTGATCGGCCGCATCGCTTATCACTGCCGGCGCGACCTCCATTTGCGAACTCGCCGAAGGCTTGGACTGCGCACAGCCCGCCTGCGCAGACGGGGGCGCGTCGGGCGTGGGTTTCATGACTGTCGAGGCATCCAGCGAGCCTCGACGGCCCACGGCGTACCCCCAACCAAAAAACCCCATGCAAATCAGCGCCAGGACAAAAAGGATGCCCAGCAGCATGACCGGGCCTAACGTCAGATCGGCGTCGTGATGAGGCTGGGCCCGGTCATGCTCTTTGTCTTCAAACACTTCCCTCATACCCCGTCCTCAAAGTTGCAGATTCTCCCGAGGGCCCGTCTGTTCATTTTCGCGCCGCACAAAACCGGCGCACGGTGGATAGCCGTCGCGCCGGCTTGCCATTTCACGGATCAGGACCTATCCGGGAGGGGGAGGCGGATAGGAGGTTGTCCGCTCTGGTCTATGGCTTCTCGGCAGCCGCCAGCTTTGGCGCAGCCGAGATCGCAATCTTATTCAGCAGCGTCAGCAACTCCATGGGCAACGGGAAGACGATGGTGGTGTTCTTCTCGACGCCAATCTCGGTTAGAGTCTGCAGGTAGCGCAGTTGCAGGGTCATAGGCTGCGTGGCCATGAGCGTGGCGGCATCCACCAGCTTCTGCGCGGCGTTGAACTCGCCCTCGGCGTGGATGATCTTCGACCGTTTTTCGCGCTCCGCCTCGGCCTGCTTGGCCATGGCGCGCTGCATCTGCTCGGGCAGGTCCACCTGCTTCACTTCGACGGAGACAACCTTCACCCCAAACGGTTCGGTGCGCTGGTCCATGATGGACTGAATGCGCAGGTTCAGCTTGTCGCGGTGGCTGAGCAGCTCATCCAGCTCTACTTCGCCCAGCACCGTGCGCAGCGTGGTCTGCGCTAGTTGCGAGGTCTGGTAGACGTAGTTGGCCACTTTGATGGCGGCGTCGTTGGGGTTGACCACGTAGAGCGTGACCACCGCGTTCACCTTGATGGTGACGTTGTCGCGGGTAATCACATCCTGGGGCGGAACCTCCAGCACATCCTGGCGCAGCGAGATGCGTATCATCTGCTGCACCGGCCGGTAGACAAAGATGAAGCCCGGTCCCACGGGCGCTGCCCCGACGTGGCCCAGGGTGAAGATGACTCCGCGCTCATATTCGCGGAGGATCTTGATGCAGTTGATCAGATAGAGGACGACGATAGCAAACAAAACGCCGACTACAGTTAACATTTGGGATTCCTCACTCAGCAGGAATTGTACTCCTGCAATCGCATCGCAGTCTTAGAAAAACACGCGGCGCCGGCAAAAACCTGTGAATCGGAAAGCCGCTCTATGCGCGGGCCTGCGGCGGTCTTTGCGGGTCGGCCGGTGCCACATGCAGCAGGTATTGCTCGCGGCCCACCACGCGCAGCGTACTGCCGGCGGCCACCGGCTCAGTTGCCACGGCGCGCCAGATCTCTCCCTCGACAAGAACATGACCTTCGGGGGTCAGCGGTTCCATGGCCATGGCGCGGACGCCCACCATGGCATCCACGCCCAGCCGGGTTTTCATGCGCCGGGAGTGCACGGCCAGGCGCATCAGAATGACGGTAATCGCCCCAAATCCCGCACTCACCCCCAAGGCGACAAGCGGGCTGATCCCCATCTCCGGCACCGGCGCGGCAACCAGGGTAAGCGTTCCAAAGGCCAGGCAGACGACGCCGGCCACCCCCAACACGCCGTGGCCGCCGAACTTGGCCTCCAGCAGGATCAGCACCAGCGCCGCCGCCAACAGCAGCACAGCCGTAAAGCGAATGGGCAGCAGGTTCAGCCCAAAGATGGCCAGCAGCACCATCAGCGTGCCCAGCGCGCCGGGCACGATGGTGCCCGGCGCGTTGAATTCCAGATAGATGAGCAGCGCCCCGCCCACCAGCAGCAGCATGGCGATATTGGGGTTCACCAGCCAGCTCAACAGCTGCTCGCGCAGCGTGGGCCGCACCTCTTCAATCCTCGGCCCGGCCAGATGCAGCACCTGTTTTGCCCCGTCCTTGCGAGTAATCGTGCGCCCATCCAGCGCCGCCAGCAGTTGCCAATCGTTGTTGGCGATCAGGTCGATCAGGTGCTGGTCCAGAGCCTCCTGGGCGGTGTAGGAATGCGAGGTATGCACGGCGGCTTCGGCGGCCTCGGCGTTGCGGCTGCGCAAGGTTACAAAAGAACGCAGAAAGGCCTCCGCGTCGTTCTCGATCTTCTGATTCATGGTGGCGTCGGGCTGGCCGCCGAACTCCATAACCGGGTGGGCCGCTCCGGCGTTGGTCCCGGGAGCCATGGCGGCCACGTCCGCCGACTCCAGCAGAAAGAAGCCGGCCGAACCGGCGCGAGCGCCTCCCGGAGCCACATAAACAATCACCGGAATCTTCGATGCGAGGATCGCCCCCACCATGCCGCGCGTCGACTCTAGCAGCCCGCCCGGCGTATCCAACTCCACCAGCAGTGCCTGGGCGCCCTCGGAGTTGGCCCGGGCAATGGCCCGGTCGAGCTCTCCCGCCGTCACCGGCTGGATGGTGTCGGAGAGGACAAACTTTTCCACCAGCGGTTGCTGGGGCGGCTGCTGTGGGGCAGACGCCGCGGAGCCCAGCCCGAAAGCTCCGAAAAACGCTGCCGCAACCGAACCGGCTGCGATCCTGACCGCGATTCCTCTTACGCACTTAATCATGGCTTGCTCCTTTAGCTGAGTGGTGCTCCTGATTCCTCTTCTTGCTCTGATCCAGAAGGCGAATCATTCTGGCCCAACAAGCAACTTTACTCCGATCGCCACAAGAACAGCGCCCACAAAGAGAAACACTAATTGTCCTGACCATTTTGAGCTTTTCTGCTTAAATGCAGAAAGCGAAACTACATCTGCCGCATAAAAGTCTTTCCCAAAGATTCCGCCAGCGATTGCCAAGCCTCCGAAAATCACAAGTAGGATGCCCATCTTGTCTCCTTTGCGGGGTTACCCATTCGCGGAACCTTCTTTCGTGGCAATGGCGGGGTACCACCCTACTTCTTCGGCTCTTCCCTGGCCTCGATCTGGCGGCGAAGCTCCTGAGCCACGCGGCTGGCGGGATTCAGCGCAAGGGCTTGGCTCACATCCTTGTCTGCCTCGTCCAGGCGGCTGGCCGCCAGATCCAGCCGCGCCAGCACCAAATACGCATCGGCCGAAGGCGCCAGTTCCAGGGCTGCGCGGGCCTCCTTGCGCGCACCCTCCGCATCGCCGGTCCGCTCACGCACCTCGGCCAGTCCGGCGTGCGCCTCGGCGAGCCTGCCGTCGGCGGCCACAGCGGACTGATACAGACGCTCGGCTTCCAGCAGCAGCCCGCGGTCAAGGTAATCCTTCGCCTGGGCGGCCAGCTTCCGCACCCGTTCAACAGGTGTGAGCGCGGCCAACCGGGAGGCATCCATTTGGTCCAGCACAAGCGCCGCCTGGCGGAAAGCGACAGCGTCGAAGTTGCGCGCAATGCGCTCCAGTGGATCGGCCTTCAGTTCCGCCTCTCCATTCGCACCCTCACTCGCGCCCGCTCCCGCTCCGGCTGCCCCGCTCGGACTCTTCCAGGCCGCCAGCAGCTCCTGGGCCTCGCTATCGTTGGGGCGCAAGCGCAGGCATTGCGTCAGCTCGGCGAGAGCTTCGGCGGCCTTTCCTTCGCGCTTCAGGCTCACCGCCAGGTTGAAGTGGTAGTCGGCCGCATTGGGGTCGGAGGCCTCAGCCTGGCTGAAGGACGCAATGCCGTCGCGGCCCTGGCGGCTGACCGCAACCCCTTCGTCATTCAGCACCTCGGCCAGCGGCAGAACGCGAGCCACGCCTTCAAACGCCTCTTCGGCCTTTCGGTAGTCGCCGGAAAACAGCAGCGACAGCCCGCGATAGAATCCCGCCTCCAGCGCGTCAGGCTCCAGCGCGCCGGAATCGCCGCCGCCCACCTTGGCGAAGGCCGCCGCAGCCTCTTCGTACTGCTGGCCGTTGTAGTCCTCGCGGCCCAGCGCCATCCAGGCCGGCCCGAACTCCGGGCTCTCCTGAACCGCCAGCTTCAGGTGGCGGAGCCGCTCCTGCTGGTCGGGCTCCGTGATGCCCCGGATGTACTGCTCGAAGGCGTCCAGGCGCAACCCCGCTCCGGCGGCCACAAACGTCTCTTCCGACCCGCTGAAGCCGGGGTCGAGCTCGCGGGTCAGCTTCCAGGCCAGCGAATCGAAGACCGCTATCAGGTCGCGCATCTCGCCGCGCGCGCCCACCGCCGCGCTCATCCGCAGGTGCAACACATCCACCACCTGCGCCTCGGCCACGATGCCGGTGCCGTCGGTCAGATAGCTGCCCACCACGATCGAATCGGCGTCCAGGGTCTCCGCCAGCTTGAGCGAACTGGCCCGCGAGGGGTGAAATCCCTGCGGAAGACCCAGATGATCCAGCGCATAGCGCCGGTCCTCGCGGCTCATGGGCGCAAAACCAGCCGACGCAAAGCGGCTGCTCAGAATCTCCGGCGCCGCCTCGCGAATCCACTCCAGGCTGGGCTGCCCGCTGCGATTGTCGAAGGGGAGCACCAGCAGAATTCGGCTGCGTCCCTCGACAGGGCCAGCCGGACCGCCCTCCGCGGTTGCCTGGGCGCGAGCGGCAACCGCCCGCGCCGTCAACACGGATAGGGCCAGCACAAGCCCCAACCCCGCGCGGGCAGCCGTCTTCCCAACCCGGTGTGGACGAGATGAAAAGTAAGTTTGCACGACAGGCTGATTATAGGCGGTGTGGTGTGCCTTGGCCTGAACCAACGGTCAAGCATGCGGGATTCCGCAGACCGGTCGGGCTACTCGGTGTCCGACTCGGCCGCGTTTTCCGCCTCGCCCTCAACCGCGATGCGCAACGAGCGCAGAAAATGCAGATCGTTCTGCGTGAACGGGCCATTCACCCCGCCCTGCTCCGCGCCGGTCCCGGCGGTCCCGGTGCTCTCGGCCTCTTTGGCCGCAACCTCGTTCAGGCCAATCGTGGCTTCCAGCATCAGCAGCACGTCGAATCCGTACTTGCGAATATCCTGTACCACCCCGGCAATCTGTTCGCTCTCGATGACCGACTCGTGGATGGCCTCGCCCAGTTGCTGAATCAGTTCGCGCAGACGGGATTTCATGGGTACCTCCAGGAGCGGCGGCCAGCCCAGACGAATCGCGGTCGCGGCGCAGGATTACTCTACCTTACTTCCGTTCGCGTTTCGCGGCAACTGGAAAGCGGCAACAAGCTGTAGAAAGCAGCTTGGCCAAGGTCGCTGCTACCATCATAAATGGAATGAAACCTCACGCCATCGGCCGCGCTCTGGGCATCGGCATGCGCGTCGCCGGCCGCATCGCCGGTCAGCGCATTGCGGCCAGCGCGCAAGCCGCAGCCAGCGCGACCGCCCGCCCCACTGCCTCAACCGCCTCCACCGCCGCCCAAGACCGCGCCGCCGGTCAGGCTGCCGGTCAGGCCGCTCGGGGCGTCGCGCGCGGCATAGGCGGCTTTCTAAGCCCCTTCCGCCGCGTGGGCGGCATCCTCTGGCTCGAAGTCATGGGAACTGTCTTTTTCCTGCCCGTCGTCGTCTTTGCCCCCACCCTTTGGCGCACCAGGGCCAGCTACGCGCACGGCCCAGATCACAGGACGTTCCTGGTCACCGTTGGAATTATGCTGGTCTTTCTCTATCTGAGCCTGAGTTCGTTCTGGCGGGCGCGGCGCAAGTGAGCCGCCGTCTCTCCGGTTCTAGTCCTTAGTCGATTCTTTATTGTTCGGCCGGGTAAGCGCCCACACCAGCACTCCGATAATCGCCAACCCAAAGAGCGTCAAAAGAAATCCGCCGGCTCGCCCCCCGCCAAACCGCACCAGGCCAATGCAACCGCAATCGCCGTCAACATCGCTTCCTTCCGCGCGCCGGTCTCAGTGCCAACCCGCCGCATCAGTAAGGACCCGGAATCGGCCTGCAAGTTGCCTGCGAATCCGCTAGTAGCAGCGCTTATGGGTTCCCCGCCGCTCACGCCCGCCGGTCCTCTTTGTGGGTCAGCCGCCAGATGCCCAGAGCGATGGCCAGAACACCCAGCCCGTAAGCCCACAAAGCCTGCTTACCGGTATGCACCCTCCAGCCGTGGTACAGCGCAAAGCTCCCCGCCGCCAGCAGCAGTAGGCCCCGAAAATAAGTCATCCGGCATCACCCCTTTTCCGCCACGGCCACGCCGCCGTGGTCTGCCTCAGCGCAGGCTACCGCACCAGCGGCGTCCGCCTCACCGCGGGTGGTTTGACCCCGCCGCCGCTCAATCCCTATCGTAACTACAGCACCGCCGCAACGCCCAGAGGACCGCCCCTATGACTTTTCCAGCCCAGCCCACCCCCGCTCAACCCATCGCTCCGCCGCTCAAGAAGACTCCCCTTAACGCCATTCATCGCGCCCTTAGGGCGAAAATGGTGGACTTCGGCGGCTGGGAGATGCCGGTCGAGTACCCCGGTTTTCCACCCCAGCGGCCAAGACCCGCTGCTGGGGACCCCGGTTTTACGCCCCAGCAACAAGGAACCGTCACAGGTTTCGGTTCCGGCGGCCTCATCGCCGAGCACCTGGCTGTGCGCACCGGCGTGGGCCTCTTCGACGTCAGCCATATGGGCGAAATCCAGTTCCGCGGTCCCGGCGCCCTGGCCGCCGTTCAACACATCACCATGAACGACGCCTCGCGCCTGCAGGACGGCCAGATCCAGTACTCTGCCCTGCTCACCCCCGAAGGCACATTCGTCGACGACATTCTCGTCCATCGCCTCAGCCCCAACGACTATCTCCTGGTGGTCAACGCCACCACCAAGGACAAGGACTACGCCTGGATTCGCAAGCAGGTGGGCGCATGGCCCTCCGTCCACATCGCCGATTACTCCAGTTACTATTCGCAGCTCGCATTGCAAGGCCCGCGCGCCCTTGAAGCCATGCAAAAACTCACCACGGTCGATCTCGCCGCCGTAAAGAACTACTGGTTCGTGTGGGGCGCGGTAGCCGGCGTACCCAACGTGCTGATCGCCCGCACCGGCTACACCGGCGAAGACGGATTCGAGCTCTACCTGCCCGCGGATGTACCAACTTCCGAGAGGACGTGGAACGCGCTGATGGAAGCGGGCGCGGAGTTCGGCATTCGCCCCTGCGGACTGGGCGCGCGCAACACGCTGCGCCTGGAGGCGGGCATGAGCCTCTACGGCCACGAAATTTCCGACTCGATCAACGTCTTCGAAGCCGGCCTGGAGCGTTGGCTCAAGCTCGACAAGGGCCAGTTCATCGGCCGCGAGGCTTTGCTGGAGGTACAGGCCGCCGGCGGTCCCAAGCGCAGGATTGTTGGCCTGGAGATGATGGAGCGTGGCATCGGCCGCGACGGGCACTCCGTGCTCTCACTTCTTGGAGAAGAGATTGGGCGGGTCACATCCGGCTCGCCCGCGCCCTTCCTCAAAACCAACATCGCGCTGGCGCTGGCGCCCGCCGCCGTTGCCGCCTCCGGCGAAGATGTTCTGGTCCAGGTCCGCGCCAACCGGGTAAGGGCAAAGCAGGTTCCCTTGCCGTTCTACAAGCGGCCGAGGAGATAAGCCTCTTGCAGAATTCCATTGAGATTGCAAAGGGCGTCAGTGCGCGACCGCGTATTCTCTGGGTGTCGTGCCGAAAGAGATCCTGTTGGCGAATTCAGGCTGCCTCACTGAGGTTGCTCGAAGGGGGATTTTACAGACATTTCAGAGAAACTTCCGGATTGCCGGTCATCCGCCCGCAACCGCGATTCATGCCGGGGGAACGGCCGTAAATGGAGTGGCAGAGCCGTTCCGCAGCGCGAATCATTTGGCGGACGTCTTCCTCTTCCTACCTCCTTCCGTATTGCCTCTGCGATCTTTGCTATAATCGCCAAGCAGTTTCAAGCTCCCTCTCACCGATTCCAAAGAGCATATGATAAACCTGACTGGCCGGAGGACCCTCACCTATGAAAAGTCGCTCATTCACAGTCCTCAGGGTGGTTGGCATCTCCTTAGTGATCCTGCCCGTGTGCATGCTGGGCCTTCCATGGCTGTTGGCCAAACGGGGAATCATCGACGTGTGGACCGGCATCGCTGTGTCATATCTCGGGCTTCTACTTCTGCCGTGGCTGGCTGGGATTGGGGTGGCTTTAGTCCTTACCTCGATCATCCTGAGGCAGAAAAATCGGCAGGCATCTCGCCGTTCGCGGATAGTTTTGGAAGCTGTTGTCACGGTGCTGTTCCTTCTTAACTGTGTGCTCATGGTGTATATACGGGAGATCGTGATGAACGCCGCCAAAAGCCCTCCGCTTGAACTCTGGCACGCGAGGGTCATCTTGGGGGCTGAACGATTCTCGCGGGAAGTTGCTTACCGGCTGCCTGACATCGGAGTCGTTACCGACATCCAACAGGACAACAAGAATCAATTAACGATTGCGGGCCGTCGCGGAGCAGTTTTCGCCCGCGCGGACGGCGCACCAATCAAGACCATCACATTTGAAGAGTGTAAGTCGGACGTCGTTTCGGTGAGAACAGCAAGGGATGAGGAGCCCTACTTTCTGTGTCGTGGCGGCTGGATTGAGGATCCGAAGCTCTTCGATGGAGAAGGCAGATTCATCTGGTCGTTTGGCATTTCGCGAGACGGTGTTGACGATTCGGCCGTAGGTGATTTCGGTGACGGCCCGGCAGTTGCCGTGGGATTCAACGCAGGAGGCGGCGTCCGCCTCGTAGATCCCATGTCTTCAGGAGGGCGCGAGCTGTGGTCTCAGCAAGACGATGGAAATATCTGGCATATCGAAATTGCAAGTTCTGAAAAATATCCTGAAGGTATCATCGTTCACAGCAATGTGGAAGGAGAACTCATCGTTCGGGATAAACATGGCGTCGTTCTGAGTCGCCAGAAACCGGCAATTTATCTTGCCAAGTTTTCACTTAGTGATTGGAAAAGCGATCCGCACTTCGATAAGCTGATCGCTTCCGACGAAAACGGAGTTTATGTACTCAGCATGGATGCACGCGTTCTTGCACGTTTTCCCATTGACCATTATGCAGACGTTACAGGCATAAAGGCATCATCGCAGCATGTCTCAGACGATAGGTCATACTTTGCCATTGTCCAGGATTACGAGGCGTGGCATCGCTCCAGGATACGCATTTACGACCAGCACGACCTGCCAGTCTACGAAGAAGTGGTCGGTGATGATTGTACGTCATTGCGAGCCATACCCAATCACACGAACACCCAGACGTTGCTATTGGGCTGCAATGGTGCGGTCTTCAGCTACCGCATCCGCCGAGATTCAAATTGAAGCAGAACCAACCCCGTCCCAAACGAAATGATTAAACCGAGCGCGCGGGATGCCGTTCGATTTTGGTTACGGTTGGATCGTCGCCGATCCATCTGTAATGTTGTGATTTGGCTCACAGTGCACTCGCGGTTCAGCCAAGAAACCGCATTGGGGAAGAATTGCCGGTAAGAACCAAGCCGCGGCGCCTGCGGCCTCGTTCTTGCCGCCAATCCGGAAGTAATCCCAACGAAGCCGGCACCAAATTGGTCCAGAGATTCGGCTAATAGCCGTCATGTTTTTCCGATCATCCGCCTCAGGCCGCTGACGATCCTCTCTTCGATGCTTCCGAACGGCATGTCGGTGGTGAGATACGTCCAGGTCGCGCCCCGCTGGGATGGATTCAGACCGGATTCCTCGACCTGCGCCAGGTGCTTCGGAATCTCATCCGCAACCGCCGCCTGCATGGCCTGGAACATATTATCGATGTCCTTGAGGTATTCGTGCAGCGGATCGTGGGCGGCCCACGACACCCATTGCGTTGCCTCGCGCAGTCCGGCGACCCCAGCCAGGTGCTCCGACCAGAGATCGTCGATCGTAGCCAGCGAGACCAATCTCTCCAGCGCAGGCAGCTTTGCCGGTTAGAATGGCCTGGCGGCGCTGCTGCACAGCCTGCCGCTGCCCCTCGACCACGCCTTCGTACTTGCGAAGAAACTGCCGGATCTGGAGATTCTGGTCTTCGATGAGCCGCTGGATGCGCGCTGGAGCATCGGGCGAATTGAGTTGATGGACGCCGTACTTGACCAGCAGGTCGTCCTGAAGCGAAACAAAGAACTGCGAACTGCCCGGATCGCCCTGCCGTCCGGCGCGGCCTCGCAGTTGATGGTCGATGCGGCGGCTCTCGTGCCGGTTGAGGCCCAATACGTGCAAGCCTCCCAGCTCCGCCACGCCGGTCCCGAGACGAATATCCACCCCGCGGCCGGCCATATTGGTGGAGACCGTCACCGCACCCGGCTCACCCGCCCTGGCGATGATCCCGGCCTCCTCTTCTTCATTGCGGGCATTCAAAACATGGTGAGGAACGCCGCCCAAGCCGGCGCTGAGCCGCTCGGACTCTTCCACACTCGCCGTCCCGATTAGCACCGGCCTTCCGGACTGATGGATGCGAAGGATCTCGGCAAGAGCCGCTTGCTCCTTCTCGTTCTTCGTCTGGAAGACCCTGTCTGGTAGGTCGATGCGGATCACCGGACGATTGGTCGCGATAACTTCGACATCGATCCCATAGATGGAACGAAACTCCTCGGCCTGGGTCGCGGCGGTGCCCGTCATGCCGCAGACGTGCGGGTAGAGCGCGATCTGATTCTGGATGGTGATGGAACCGAGAATCCTGCCTTGCGGCTTGGCCGCGACTCCCTCCTTGGCTTCCACGGCGCTTTGCAGACCGGCCGGCCAGCGCCTGTTTGGCACGATGCGCCCTTTGAACTCGTCCACGGATTCGATGACGCCGTCCTTCACCAGATAGTCCACGTCCCGCCGCAGCAAGCCATGGGCATGGAGCGAATCCTGAACCGCCGTAAACAGCCGCAGATTTCCTTCGGCAAAGAGATTCCTGCATCCGAATGCCCTTTCCACGGCCTGAATTCCGGCATCTGTCAGAGACGCGCTGCGGCCATATTGATCGAGCACATAGTGGACGCCGCGCCTAAAGTGGCGCGTCAGCTGATCGACCCGGTAGACAAGAGCCGAGTCTACCGACTGACCGCCGGCAAGAACCAGCGGAATTCGAGCCTCGTCGATCAGAATCGAGTCCACCTCATCGATAACCGCCGCGGCAAATGGACGATGAACCTGATCCCGAGGATAAAGAGCAATCTGATCGCGCAAGTAATCGAAGCCGATCTCGTTTGCCATGGCGTAGGTGATATCGCAGAGATATGCCTGCTTTCGCTCTTCGCTGCTCATGCTTTGCTGAATGCACCCCACCGAGAGGCCGAAGAACTCATAGATCAGTCCCATCCAGTTAGCATCCCGCCGGGCCAGATAGTCGTTCACGGTCATTACATGGACGCCCTTGCCCGCCATCGCATACCAGACGATTGCCGGAACCGCGGCCAGCGTTTTTCCTTCGCCAGTCTGCATCTCCGCTATCTTTCCATCGCAAAGCGCAAGCGAGCCCTGAAGCTGAACGTCGAACATATCCAGTCCCAGCAATCGTTCCGCGGCCACAGCGGCGGCGGCGGCGGTCTCCGTCAGGATGCGAGCGCTTTTCCCTATAGCTTTCAATTCATCGCCGGATTGCTGGCGCAACTCGCGACGGCGCGCATTGATCACGCCAATGACCTCTCGACAGTGTCCGGCTGAACCCTGGGGGGCAAACAAACTCTGCAAGAAATGGCGCACTATGCACGTTCCTGTCAGTTCTAGATGCATTGTATTTCTCGAAGGCGGCTCGCTATGAAGCAATCAAAGGCGTGCTGGCGCGGGTTCAGAATGGATCGTCGCCGATCCATCTGTAATGTTGTGATTTGGCTCACAGTGCACTCGCGGTTCAGCCAAGAAACCGCATTGGGGAAGAGTGGCCGGTCATCCGTTCAGAGCGCAGCCGAAACCTCAGGGAAACTGTTCGAGAAGCCAACTTGCTGAGAATCGAGCGTGTGCACATTAACAGGCGTAATGGTCAAAACTCCGTCCTACCACCCAGTGAGGCACCGAACAGCCGAAGGTCCGTGATCTCCCACCCACATATTTGTGGCTAGTCCAAAGGTGAGCCAACTGCTCCCGGGCTACTTGCACGAACTGGTGGTCGATACCTTAATTCTGACTACGTAATGCAGCCAGGAATAGGTGCCAGCCCCTCCGTCCTTCGGGTCGCCGCTCATAACCGCACCCTCCCCTTCGGCGCGCTCAAGTTTGAATTTCGTATCGACTGCAAGAACATTCAGTGCATTATCGTAGACAAGACTTAGTTTTGGCTTGGTGTTGCTTGGGTTGGCACTGGTAACTTCAATCGATGACGAGCAAAATGTTGTTCCAACATCTAGAGAGCATCTTCTTGTCCCTGATCTTGTAGTTCCGCTATTGTCAGGTGGAACATCCCATTCGCAAAATTGATCCTGAAAATGCCATGGCCCGAACACCGGGCCGGCGATTGTCGTAACTACGCCGGTTGGAGCGATCTCACGAATGTTGTCTGTTTCAAGCACATACACATTGCCTGAACTGTCAGTGGCAAGGGCCATGGGTTTCAAAAACCTCGCCGCCCCGGCAGTGCCATCGTATTCACCGCTTTCTCCCGCCAGGCCAGCGATTGTCGTCACCACTCCGGTTGGTGTAACTTTGCGGATCGTGTCGTTGTCATAGTCCGCCACATAGACGTTGCCTGCCTTGTCGGTTGCAATCCCGTGTGGAGAATAAAAACTTGCATTCGCGCCAATCCCATCTGCATGGCCGGCCACGCCTGCAGCGCCGGCCAAAGTCGTCACTACCCCTGCCGGTGTTATCTTGCGGATGGTGTGGCTGGACATCTCGGCCACAAAAACGTTTCCTATGCTGTCGGTTGCAATGCCGTAGGGGAGAGAGAATCTCGCATTTGCGCCGATTCCATCCGCGTTGCCGGCCATGCCTGCCGCACCGGCCAAAGTCGTTACTGTTCCGTTCGAAGCGACCTTGCGGATGGTGTCGTTGCCATAGTCCGCCACATAGACGTTGCCTGCATTGTCGGTGGCAACGCCGACCGGGCTGAAGAAACTCGCGTTCTCGCCAATTCCATCTGCATGGCCGGCAATGCCTGCAGCGCCGGCCAAAGTGGTTACTACCCCAGCGGGTGTGATCTTGCGGATCGTGTTGCTGACTTTGTCGGCCACATAGACGTTGGCTGCGCTATCAGTGGCAATGCCAATGGGGTATATGAAACTTGCCGCGGATCCAATGCCATCGGCGTGCCCTCTCACATTTGACGTGCCAGCCAATGTCATAATTATTCCTGCCGGCGTTATTTTGAGGATGGTGTTGTGATAGTTTGCTACATAAATGTTGCCTGTACTGTCGGTGGCAATGCCGGTCGTGAGGCTAAAATTCGGAACGGCCGCAAGGGCGCTCACTTCCGGCTGCGCGTTAGCCGATTTGCTTAACATGGAATTTGCTACGATTACCATAAAGGCGAAGGCACCGACACAACCCTTGCATTTCACCTTCATCTTGCTTGTTCCTTTCCCCTCAGAATCTCGTATTATGATCGCGCGGTTTAAGAATTAAGCCGTGTACTCTTGAATTCTGAACAGGCACGATAGCCGCCTTTGGCTTAGCGGCATCCATGCCGTCGTCTCCCCCTCCCTAATCGGCGCAAGCCGCGCCAGGTCATCGGCAAAGCACAGCCGTTCACCGCATTCTGAAAGCCGCAAAGGCCTACCGCCATGGTGGACCTTTTGCTGACAAGGCACGTTGATGCGTGCGTGCCAAACACCGATACCGGACCAAACCTTTCGCCAGGCCAACGTCCCGTATCCGACAACCAGTTTCAACTACACGGGCCGGATTCACCCACCACCTCAGTAGATCAGTTTCAGAGCCAATTGCACTTCTCGAGGGGGAAAGTAAGAATTGACAACGCCGTAGCCGGGGTCGGTTGCGACGCTATCGGGGGCTTGTGCGTTGGAATGATTGAAGACGTCGAAGGCCTCGGCTCGGAATTCCAGAGCGGCCTTCTCAAAGCCCAGGGGAAAGCGCTTGTGCACGCCGAGATCGAGGTCGTTGTACCCAGGGGCGCGGGCGACATTGCGAGGGCAATTGCCATAGGGTGTGTTGGCCGCGGGGGGTATGGAGACGGCCGTCGGGTCGAGATACTGATATTGTCCCGGCTGGCCGGCAACAGCGGTTTGACTGGCCTTGGCCAGAACCGGCGTTCCGATCAGATTCGGGCGGTAGAGAAAGCTAGTCTCGGTACTCAACTGCTGAGCCGTGGTTGGGGAGTAGCTGATGTTGATGGGCAGACCAGTGATGTAGAAGTTGAGAGCCGTCAACTGCCAATTGCTAAGAACGAATTGCATGGGCGCAACGGCGTGCGAGCCGAAGTGCTTACCCTTGCCATAGGGAAGATCCCAGACGACGGCAAGCGAGTCGTTCAGCGGCCGGTCATAAGCAGAGCGGGTGTAAGACCCCATCATGTTGTAAAGGTCCACGACCGGGCTGTCATTGTTATCGAGTTCCTGATTGGCGGCGGCCACGTCCTGCGCGTGCGACCATGTGAAGGAGTCGGTAATGTAGATTCCGCTGCCGTAACGTTTTTCCAACTTTGCTTCCAGGGCGTTGTAGCGCGAGGGACCCTCATTGAAGGATTCCTGGATGGTGCCGTAAGTCTGTATGGGGCGGCGCGCTTGCAAGCTGAGCGAACCGCCAGCCGCGTTGGGCAGGGCCTCGTTATAGTCCTGCACAATTTCCTCGTGAACGCCATAATTGCCGACATAGCCCACATCGAGAAAAATGCGACCGGGCAACTGCCGTTGCACGGAGAGTTGATAGCTCTGCACATAGGTGGTCGGGGTTCTTGCGGGATCGTAGGTGGTGGTCGTAGACAGCGCGGAGTAGTTCGACAAGGAAAGGAAATTGTTCACGTAGCCAAGCTGAGTCGGCTGGAAGCAACTGAGCGGAGCTGCCGACAACGAGGTGCAGACTGACTCGGGCGAGGTCTTTGAAATCGGCGCGTACTGCGTGATGACGTTGTCGATGCTGTAAGGGGCGTTCTGTGCGAGTTCATTGACCACGGCGGCGCGGAGGAACTGCTGATAGCCGATGCCATAAGCGCCGCGCACGACGGTCTTGGAATCGATGCTGTAGGCCAGTCCGAACCTGGGAGCGAAGTCCAAGTCGTTGCGGTTGATGAGAGCGCGATTGAAGATGGAACCGCTGCTGGCAACTACCAGGCCGCCCGTGGGACTGGTTACGGGGTTGAAGTTGGAGAGCTGATTGTTGGTCTCGAAGGGCGGCGTCGCCAATTCGTAACGCAGGCCCATGTTGAGCGTCAGTTTGCGCGACATGCGCCAGTCGTCCTGGCCGTAGAAGAAGTGCATCCGATGGTTGTATTCCACCACGTGGTGGGCGCTAAGCTCGTACTTGCTGCGCGCGCCGAAGATGAAGTCGGCCAGGTTCCAGGCTTCGGCATAGCTGGGGTCGGTGCCCACTGCCTTGGCTGTGCCTTCAGAGAACTTCCCGCCGTAAGTGTCGGCGCCAAAGATCGGCTTGAAGTTGCTCACAATCGAAGATTGATGAAGGTATTCATAGCCGAACTTGAAGCTGTGATGCCCCTTGAGCAGCGAGTAGTTGACCTTCGGATCATAGACGAACGGATTGACGACCGTGGGAAGTTGGGTGTTGCGTCCGATCTGTGAATAGCCGGTCACGGTGACTGTGTTCAGGCCGCTTGCGAAAGAAGGATCGGAGGGAACGTTGGGCTCCCCGGCCTGGACCAGGAGGTTCGGCTGCCCGATCGAAGTGGGGTTCTGCGCACCGGCATTCCAGGTGAAGCCGATGCGCAGATCGAGCGCGGAAGCGGTGGTGAGCTGAAAGGTGTACCCAGCCGCCAACTGTTTATTGTCCTGGTTGATGTTGCCCTTAGCGGTCGAGTAGATGGGCGCCGGGATGGGCGCCGGATCGAGCGCGTTGAACCTGCGCTGGCTGTAGCGGGCGAAGGTCGTCATGCGCGGACTGATATGGAAATCCAGGCGTGCATCGCCCTTGTCGGAGTCTTCCGTTCCTAACGGGAACGAAGTGTAGTTGTTGCCTACACCCGATGTCTGCGAGGATAGGGAGCTGGTCGGCAGGAGGCCCAGGACGGTCATACTCAGGGAGCTGATCTGCGGCGTTGTCGTGCCGGGAAGCATCGTTGCCTGAAGCGCGGAGATGGGAATGATGCCGTTCGCGTAAACGGCTTTGGTGTAGGGATTCGTGATGGGAATGGCATTGCCATTGGCGTCGGCGAATTTTCCGGCGGCCTGCGCGGCGGTGGGCAGCGTGGCTTGCATGGCGGCGCGCAAGATGCGGCGGAAGCCTTCGTAGTCGCCGAAAAAGAAAATCCTGTCCCGGATGACGGGACCGCCGATGTCGGCGCCAAACTGGTTCTGAATCAGCGTCGATTTCTCGCCGTTGGCCGGCGGAATGGGCCCATTGGCGTTCAAAACCGTGTTGCGCAGGTAATCCCATGCGTCGCCATGGTACGCGTTTGTCCCGCGGCGCGAGACTTCGTTGACCAGGCCGCCGGCCGCCTGGCCGAATTCCGCGCTCTGATTGCCGGTGGTGAAGCGGTATTCGGAGAGTGCATCGGGACTGAGCTGAATCTCCTGGTTCGAGAAGCCCAGATCGTTCAGGCTCCAGCTGTTATTGTCCAATCCGTCGAGCAGGAAGGAGTTTACCTGGTTGCGCAGTCCGTTGACGTTGTATGCGGCTTCGCGGCTGGTAGCGCCTTCGATTTCGAGATACGACTTGTTTACGCCGGGGACCTGGAGCGAGAGGTCGGCAGCATCTCTACCGTTCAGGGGCAGATTGACGACCTCGGTCGGATTGATCACCATGCTGCGATCGCTGCTGTCGGTTTCAAGCAGAGTGGCCTCGGCCGAAACGAGCACCTGCTGGGTGACGCTGGCGGGTGAGAGAACCAGATCGACTCTCTGGCGCGCGCCCACGGTGATCGTAAAGACGGAGGTGGATGCGTCTTTGAAGCCGGCGTGCCGCGCTGTGACGTCATAATCTCCGGCGGGAACGCTCGAGAATGTGTAGTCTCCCACGTTGTTGCTGGTGGTTGTGTTCAAGATGCCTGTGCTGAGGCTCTCAAGCGTAATCGAGACCTCCGGCACCACCCCGCCGGTTACTTCGCGAATGGTTCCAACGATGCTTCCGCTATCGAATTGAGCATTGAGGACGGTTGCGGAACAGAGGAGAACAAGAACCCAGAACAGACTGCGCAAAAAAGACATAAAACTCCTTCCGTAGGACTTCCTGATGAACGAGAGTCACTACCTATCGCAAACGAACGTACTCGCAGATTGGAGACTATGGTACTCCAATTGGCCCGCGGTCGTTGCATTACTTTAGTGTTTATTCCGCGTTGCTACTTTAGTGTTCATTCCGCATTCAGGAATGTAGACGGCCACTTGCCTAGCGATGGCACATTCGCCGGCACTCGAACGAAGCGCTTGGCGGAGAAGGCTAGTTACTGTTGGAATTGGCGCGATATGCGAAAACGGCCCGCCGCAGTTGTAGCGGCAGACAAGATGGTCACCTTTGGTGCCCCTATGAGTTTACAAGCGGAGCCGCCGACGTTGAACAAGATCATTCAACGAACCGAGAAGGTGTTGCTGGTCTTATTGGGGAGCAAATCAGACGGTAAAGGGATCGTTACTGGCGCACTGCCGTGCCTACTAAGCGATCCAAATCAATCAGTGCTCTAAGTGGCGGAAACCGCGAGAGCTTCATGCTCAGCTGTTAAGGAGCAGAATCCGCCTTTACACCCTAAGTACCGTGATTCAGGTTACCTGCAAGTACTGCGATGCGTGTTACCGATGAGGCACGGAACTAGCCTTAAACTGGGATTGTCCTCAAAGAAATCTATTCAGGATAATAGATCATTGTTGCTTTCAGTCGAGCAGCCTGAATGGACTCAGAGAGGAAGTTCCCCAACCATGATCGATACGAATGAAACCGAATTGAAAAGGTTTGTGATCCGGTCCGTCACCGGATCCATCACATTGCTGGTTGCCTTGGTTACTCTCGCATTGGCGCCGCTGTCTGTCTCAGCGCAGCAGAGGCCAACTATCGCCGGAGACTACGCAGGAACTCTCGGCCCCCTACACGTGAATTTGCATCTAAAGGTTGACGCCGCGGGCACAGTGACAGGCACTCTCGACAGCCCCGATCGAGGCGCGATCGGTATTCATTGCTCTAACTTCCATGTTGATGGACAATCGATTACTTTCTTGGTTCCCGCCGTGCACGGAACATGGAAGGGGACCGTCGCTGCCGACGGAACCCTCAATGGAACCTGGGATCAGGGCTATTCCCTGCCCCTCAACTTCGCCCGCGAAGCTGCCACCCTGACGGAGAGAGCCTCTAATTGACAAAGAGTCTCAAGTTTCGCCTGTTGCTCAACCGTCAGCGTGACGGTTGCTGAATGCGTCAGCGCCCCCGAGGTCCCGTTACCATCACCATGCAGGTACGTGGCGTCTGGCCAATGAACCCGCTCACGGACCCGCAGCCGTTCAGTTCAACCATCGCCGCCGTGCCCGAAATTGCCAGCAGCGGCACAAAGATCATCCGGCCAATCCGCTCTTGATTGAGCAGGAGAGGTAGCAGGGATCGGAGCCGACATCATCGACAACCACTGTTTCGCCTGACGCTACCGCCGCCCCGCAAATGCCCTGAATAACCGGAATGCGCACGTGCGGTGTTCGAACGCGCACAAGGTGACTGCGGACCAGCATTTCAGGGTCGGTCGGATCCCGCATGTAGAAACCGGGCCAACTGTTATTTGGAAGGTGCTGCCCAATTGCCTCAACGATGCCTTTCTGCAGCGACTGAAAAGATGGCGAGAGGGCGGGTGGAGAATGGAATTGCCCAAGTTAGCTGTATGTACGACGGCACACAAGAAAGCCCCTGAAAGCCAGATCCAGGTGGGCCTCCGGTGGTTTCGGGTGTGTGGTCGCCGATACTTCTCCAACCCCAAGAACCGCGTTGGAGACGAGTTGGCGGTCAGCCTGAGTGCTGCAGGCATCGAAAGGCCCAAGGGCAGACCGATCGGGAGCGCAATTTCGCACCGTTCACATAGGGCGCAATATTGCCCGCGTTGAGCGCCGGCCCTTCTCATTTACTTCTCCCTCTTTCACTGACGCTGATCAGTGACCACCAGCCTTTTACTTCGATCCCGCAGCCCCCACCGCCTTCTGGATCGACACCAGCTCCACTTCGAAGATCAGCGTCGCGTTCGGCCCGATGTTCCCCGGTCCCTGCGCGCCGTAGGCCAGATTGGACGGCACAAAGAGCTGCCACTTCGATCCCACCGGCATCAGCTGCAGCGCCTCTGTCCAGCCCGCAATCACGCCCTATACCGGGAAGGTCAACGGCCCGCCGTGCTTTTCCGACGCGTCGAACTCCGTCCCATTGATCAGCGTGCCCTTGTAGTTGCACACCACCGTGTCGTCCAGCGTCGGCCTCTCGCCAGCGCCCGCCTTCAGAATCTTGTACTGCAGGCCGCTGGGCAGCGTCAGCACGCCTTCCTTCGTCTTGTTCGCGGCCAAAAACGCCTCGCCTTCCTTCTGCGTCGCTTCGCCCTTCTCCGCCTGCTGCGCCACCTGCTTCTTCCGTATCTCCTGCGCCGCCGCCGTCAGCAGAGCCTGCATCTCCTGGTCGGTCATCGCGGTCTTGCTGCCCTTGAACGACTCTGCGAATGCCTTCGCAAACACGACGGGATCCAGCTCCAGCCCCTGCTTGCGGAAATTCTCCCCAAAGTTCATTCCCAGCGCGTAGCTGAACTTGTCCTTGTCCGTCTTGAGCTCGGCAGCATCCTGCGCCGCAGCAAACGAGGGCAGAAGCACAATTGCCGCTGCCAATATCCATTTCTGGTGTGCCATGTCTCTATCCCTTCCAGCTAAGGTCTACAGTAAACGCGCCGTTCCTTTTTGACCAGCAACAACCGGGCAAGGCTTTCACCATTGGACCCAACGATACTGACGTCTCGACCGACAGCGGGCGGATTTGGCGCGGCTTGAAGCCGGGCCCTACCGGCGCGCCCGATGCCGACCGCGACTGGAACGTACTCTCCCAGCCATTCATAGTCGGCCCAAAGGGCCGTATCGGCAAGCTCCGCCCCAACGTCCTCAAGCCATGATGCATCGCTCGCTAGTACTCGACAATCTGCGAAAGTGAGCACCGTTTCCAGTCCATCCCACAGCGCTGCCGGGCACTCATCATGTGCCGCCGAATCTTCCGCTCCACCCAGCGCCTGATCATCGAAAAGCAGCGGCTCGCGTCACCGATCCGAAAGTAGTTCACCCAGCCGCGAAGTAGTCGATGAGCTCCTGACGAATGGCGGGAATGAGGGCTTCGTAGTTGAGGATAGCGCGGACTTCGTGCTCGTGAATATACCTGGACAGCGACATGTTAAACTGCTGCCATCATGCTGAAAGAGCTTCTGGCGAAGATGCATGGGGTCAATAAATGGACTGACGCGCAGGCAACTGTGCGCTCAGTCATGCAGTACGAGGAGCCGTCGCCAAGAGCGTATGAGTTCCCCACAAAGCTTGCCGACGTGACGTTTGCCTACACAGATACTCAGGGCGAGCATCAATATGGCTGTATCACGGTAGAGGACAGCTCGGAGTTGTACGACGCGAAGGAGGACGACACTTTTTCGATTCGCGTCAACCCCACACATCCGGAACAATACTACTCGCCCGAGGCGACGAAAACTAATTTGTGAACACATCGCGGCTCGGAGGCAAGACGTCGATGGGGAATCGGCTCATCCGCGTCTACCGGGCGCTGGTTGCGCCACGCTCCAGGCCACAACACCCCAGAGCATTTTTTCTTTAGACGCCGCTTTTCACGATTCGGTTACTACACAGCAACCATGGGTTCGGTCTCTCTATGGAAGTTGAACGGCATCGAGGAAAAGTGTGGTGCCTTGCACTTCGATTGGACCTGTTTCCGGATCACTCCCTTCCCGGACTTGACGTGGCTCACGTCACGTCCGAGTTGCCGGTCATTCGTCCGGAACCCCGGAATTTGCTTCCGAGGGGCTCAATTCAGCCTCGGATTTGGCATCAACCGAGGATAATCGGCGCCGCGATTCCTCAGGATTCTCTCTTGAGCATTCATCCACGCAAGCAACTGTGGCATACACCGCGGCGAATTCAGCTAAGACGAGATGATTCCCCATTCACCCGCGACCCCCGTTAAATCTTCGATGCAAGCAATAAGCTTTAACCGGGATTCCAGCCTTGCCGGTCCGGTGATGGACAGCACTTACTACACTGCTGAAGAGCGGTATTCTCTTGCGAATCAGGGTCGAAGAAGGAGTTTCCACATGAAATCCGATTACTACTTAACCTCCCGGAGAGATTTCGTTAAAGCCTCACTGCTGGGCAGCGCCGCGGCGCTGACCGCCTTGCGAGTGCCTTCGGCCATGGCCGCCCAAGCCGCGCCTGCGGTTCAGCCCCCCTTTAGTCCCAGCGATCCTGTCAACTCGCCAATCGGGACGGCCTTTGGCGTCAAGCCCGGCCGCGTCGCCTGGGCCTTCGATCCGAAAGCCACAACCTGGGATGGCTTGAACAACGCCCCGGGCTGGTGGGATGACAGCAACACTCTTCCCGAGGTCGTCGCGCGGTTGCTCTCCGGCACCATCCGCTCAATCGGTGACGCCGCCAGCGACAAAGCAGCGTGGAAAAAGATCTTCACCGACTTCAACAAGCGCAGTGGCAAAGGCGCGGTCGGCTACAAGAGGGGCGAGAAGATCGTCGTCAAGCTCAACCTCAATCAGGTACACGACCACGGCAACGGCGCCAATGCTTCCTACATTGCGCCGCAGCTTGTAGAGGGCCTGCTGCGCCAGCTCGTCCAGCAGGTTGGCGCCGCGCCCGCCGACATCACTTTCTACGACGCCATCCGCGCCGTTCCAGCTACCATCTTCGACCGCTGCACCAAGGAATTTCCCGGCGTCCACTTCGTTGACTCGACCGGCACCGAGGGTCGCGAGAAGGCGGTGCCTGACACCACGAAGCCTCTGGTGTTCGCCAAAGGCGACTTGACGTTTTATCTCCCCACCTGTGTTACAGACGCTGCATTCATGATCAACGTGGCCGGGCTCAAGGGGCACACCATGGCGGGCATGACGGTCGCCGCCAAGAACCACCAGGGAACAATTCTCACCGCGGACGGCTTGGGCGGCGCGCGACCCGTGCACCCCTGGATTGCCGTCAGGTCCAGCCACCGGGTCGGCGGACCGGCTCCTCAAGGAATGGCTTCGTACAACGGCCTGGTCGACATGAATGGACACCCGCAAGTTGGCGGCAAGACAGTCCTTTACATCATCGACGCCTTGTATGCGACGCAACACAACGAATTCCGCCTGGCGCCGGTGTGCAAGTGGCAGAGCATGCCCTTCAACGGGCATTGGACCTCCAGCTTGTTTGCCTCGCAGGACGGCGTGGCCCTTGACTCGGTGGCGCTGGACTTCTTGCGCAACGAGCCGACACTCACAACCATCGTCACCGGCGCGGTGGACAACTATCTGCACGAAATGGCGCTGGCCCACCAGCCGCCCTCAGGGACCACGTACGATCCGGCGAAGACCGGCAAGCCGCTCGCAAGCATGGGCGTTCACGAGCACTGGAACAACGCCGCGGAGAGAAAGTACAGCCGCAACCTCGGCAAAGGCACAGGGATCGAACTGGTCGATGTGAAGCGAGCTTAGCCAACTCCCATTGCCACCAGCGAACACACCGCGCTCCATCGCCAGCGAGCCGCGAAGACAATCGGCGACAGCCCGAGTCGCGTTTCAAGGGCCCACGCGGGCGATCTCGCGAGATCCAGCCGGATCGGCGATTCGTCTCTTTGCCGGATATTCGCCGGGACATTCGATTGAGGCGGTCGAAGAGCTGGGTTGGGGAAGAACAGCCGGTCACTCGACCGGAACCGCGGAGTCTGCCTTTCAAGCGGTCGATTCGCACTTCTGCGACGGCACATCGCTCCTAGGAACTGCGTGCCGGCAGCACGACCTCAGCCTTTCTCGGAACGATCCCAATAAGACATTGACATACCTAGACTTCTTTGCCTACCATCGTGGACACCAAGAAGTCGAGGTATCGGGATGGGGAGAAACGATCTTCAGGGAAGCCTGGACCTGCTGGTTCTGAAAACACTTTCCCAGCGCAGCCGGTTGCACGGCTATGGCATTGTCCAGCACATCCAGCGAGTCTCCGATGAACTCCTTCAAATCGAGGAGGGATCTCTTTACCCGGCCCTTCACCGCATGGAGCAGAGCGGGTGGATCGGCTCAGAGTGGGCGCTTACCGAGACCGGGCGGAAGGCGAAGTATTACAAGCTCACGGCCACGGGGAAGAAGCAACTGCTGGCTGCGGAAGAAAGCTTCGAACAACTTGTGAAAGGCATCCGCACGATACTGCGGTATGCGTGAGGGGATGAAATGGCGCTGCTTCGCCGGATGTGGAATCTCTTTCGCCGCTCGCGGATGGATGACGAGATCGAAGCCGAGCTCAAGTCGCATATCGAGATGCGAATTGAGGAGAACCTGGCACGTGGAATGTCCGCGGATGAAGCGCGACGGGATGCGCTCGTGCGGTTCGGCAACAGGACGGTGACCAAGGAGCGCGTGGCCGCTGAGGATGCGAGCCTGGCGTTCGGCAGTTTCTGGCGCAACGTCCGCTATGCGCTACGGCAGCTTCGCCGCTCACCAGGTTTCGCACTGACCGCGATCCTGACGCTGGCCCTCGGCATTGGCCCCAATGTAGCGATCTTCAGCATTATTTGGGCAACGTTCCTTGCTCTCGTCACATATCCTCACCCGGAGCAGGTCGTGGTGGTTTGGAACCATTACAAGGGCGACCGTACTCCAACGGACGGCGAGGAATATGCCCAGTCCGTCGCCGAGAACCACACTTTCCAGCGCCTCGACTTTCAATCCTGGATCGTTGTTCACCTTACAAATCCGGACCATACCGCGGACGAGATAGGGGGCCTGCCAATAACCCCAGGGATGGACACTCTGACTGTGGGACGGCCAATGGCGCTCGGCCGCGACTTCCTGCCCGATGAAGGCGGGCCCGGGAACGACCATTTCGTGACTCTCTCGCACCTGTTGTGGCGGGATCGCTACCACTCCGACCCCAATATCGTCGGAAAATCCATTCTCATCCAGGACGAGCCTTACACGGTGGTTGGCGTGACGCAGCCCAGCCCCCACGACCGCCCCGGCTCCGGAGGAGTGCAGTTCAACGTTCCCGTCCGGTTAACGCCCGGCATCACTACCAATCATTTCGGCATCATGATTGGCCGTCTCAAGCCCGGAGTTACTCTCGCCCAGGCACAAGCGGAGCTCACTGTTATCGACCGCAGATTTGCGTTGCAGCACAATTATGGCGGGAATGCGAATGCCTCGTCATTGACGGTGGAGCGGTTCCGCAACGACTGGCTCGATCTGAAGGTTCAACGTAATCTGTGGCTGTTGCTTGACTCAGTCGGCCTGGTTTTGCTCATAGCGTGTGCGAACATTGCCAATCTGCTTCTTGCCAGTGGCACGTCGCGCAACCAGGAGCTTGCAGTCCGCTCGGCGCTGGGCGCGACACGCCGACAGATCTTTGTTCAGCTTCTCACTGAGAGCCTCATCCTCGCGTTGCTGGGGGGAGCGACGGGCATCGCAATGGGGTGGGGGATCATGAAGCTCAGCATGGCGAGCTTCCCTGACCTGGTGAACGCATCCTCAGATGCGGTGGTAGAGATGAATCTCCCGGTTCTCTGCTTCGCCATTTTGATTGCGGTGCTGAGCGGCGTTGTGTTTGGATGCGCTCCAGGGTGGAAGGCGACGCGGCTCAACCTGAGCGAAACCTTGAAACAGGGATCGCGCACCTCGGGCGGCCGCAATCGCACACCGGCTCAGTCTGTCCTGGTCGTCGCAGAGATCGCATTGGCTCTCATTCTTCTCTCCAGCGCGGGATTGGCGCTGCACAGCTTTTGGAATTTGAGCCGGATCGATGTCGGCTTTAATACCGACTATCTGCTGACGGCATTACTGCGACTGCGCGAAACTTCGGAGCGCGGCGGTATGCCGACAATTCCGCCAGCGCAACAGACCATCGTTCAGCAGCATCAACTCATTGATCGCATCCGCGCCGTTCCGGGTGTGGCTGATGCCGCCGTTGCCACGAATTTGCCTCTGCACGGTTATTCCAATTTTCCGTTCTCGATTGCCGGCCAATCGGTTGACAAGGCGCATCTTCCCGTGGCCGACTATGAAGCGGTTACACCTAGCTTTTTCAATGCTCTCGGCATTCGTCTCGTGCGCGGCAGGTTTCTTAACGAGAGCGATACTCTGGGCGCACCGCTGGCTGTCATGGTCAACGAGACTTTTGTGCGGCGCTACCTGAATAACGTCGATCCGCTCACGCAGCATTTGGTCATGCCGAGTGCATTCGTGAGGATGGACAACAAGCCGCAGTTCGCGCAATACCAGATCGTGGGCGTCTTTCACGACGTTCTTGACGATTCGCACCTCACTGGCACAGCGCAGCCGGAGATGTACGTCTCGCAGTGGCAGGCAGCCATACCTTGGGTTGTCATCGCCGTTCGTACCGTGGCGCCGGACCCGTCGACTGTCACGCGTGGCCTGCAAGCCGCAGTCGCTGAAGTGGAGCCCACCTCGGCCATCGACCATATTGAAGTCATGCGCGAGGTCGTCGATGAGCAAAGCTCCGGCGACCGGTTTGAGATGGCGCTGCTTGGCGGCTTCGCTGCCGTGGCGCTTCTGCTGGCCGCGGTGGGTGTATTCGGAGTGATGTCGTTTTCAGTCGCCCAGCGCACGCACGAAATCGGAATACGGATGGCACTCGGCGCCCGACCCCACGAGGTTGTAGTGCTGGTAGCACACGGAGGAATGCGGCTCGCGCTTTTGGGCGCTGCGATCGGCCTGGCAGGCGCATACGGACTTGGCCGGTTGATGCAGACCACGCTCTACGGGGTCGGGGCTGTCGATGTCGGCAGCCTGACAGTGGTTTCCGCTCTACTGTTAGTGGTCGCGGCACTGGCCTGCTGGCTGCCGGCACGCCGTTGCGCCGCCATCGATCCAATGCGGGCCTTGCGCGACGAATAGTTGGAACGGCAATCAGCAGAGAGAAGCAGAAACCAGAACTGGGATGAATTGATGGCCCTGTCTACTGCATCGCCAAGCGTCCGCCATTATGTCTGCGGACCACCCTCGATAGACGTAATAGCGCAAGACATGTTTCCGCCACGGCTGGCCCTCCCCAATCTGAGCTCATGGTGTGTTGTCGCCAACCCGGAAATAACCTGCATCTGTCGATCAAAACCTGGAGCCCACTTCCAGAAAAACGGGCTTGTGGTGATTCCCAGCGGCCGGGTGCCCCACCCTCGCCGCGCGTTGCCGCGGTTCGCCGCGGCGAACCGCTAGGGTGGGATTCGCTGCGCTCCAATAAGGCCGGAGGCCTAGTAGCTACGCACCCACTCCAGAATCGAGCGCACGGCGACGCCGCTCGGCCCCTTGGCAATGTACGGCTTCGCGTCCTCGACCCA